>Ga0326728_10005329_pt1 | contig 36352 bp, 31 predicted proteins | sample MB3enrmetagenome_FD_207602 | JGI IMG/M metagenome (GOLD analysis project Ga0326728, IMG submission 207602) | Lab enriched peat soil microbial communities from McLean, Ithaca, NY, United States - MB31MN | ecosystem: Environmental > Terrestrial > Soil > Wetlands > Peat | place: USA: New York...
CGATTTGGCAGAAATGGCCCGTCAGGCTATGGCGCCGAGGCTGCCAGCGGGCGAAGTCATGGTGCAAACGCCCGATAGCCGGGCACGTGAATCAGGAGCCGGAGGAATCACAATTGGGTGGACATGATTCGGCATTCGAGATTATCCATCCCTTGGGATCGACCGGACCGAAAAGTGTTGACACAGGAGTTGGAGGTGAAGTCCGCGTTCGGGGTCTCAGGAAGCAAGACCGACGGTGAGGCAACCGGGGATGAGAATGCGCGCAAAACGTGGCATCGCTTTTTTATGTTTCGCGGGTGTACGGGTTATTTCGCGGAGTCTGGAATCGGGTGGCCTCTCCCCCGCCTACGCTCAATCGAGTTCGTGTAATTCGTGGCGTTTTTATTTATAATTTGCGGCTTGCGCGAGGTCGGCATGCGATTGGCTTCAAAACTGCTCACTCCATGGCTCATTCTCTCTAATTTTCTGCAGAAGATCTATACTCAGCGCAGCCTCATCCGGAATTTCGTCGTGCGTGATTTGAAAGCCCGGTATATAGGATCCTTTATGGGCTTGTTCTGGAGCGTGATACACCCGATCGTCCTTCTGGTCAGTTACACGTTTGTTTTCTCATATATTATGGGCCAGAAGCCGCGACCGGAGACGGGCACCACAAGTTTCCCCCTATTTCTTTTTTGCAGCATTCTTCCCTGGCTTTTCTTCCAGGAAGCGCTTCAACGATCGAGCACCGTCATCATCGAGAATGCAAATCTGGTGACAAAAACCCTGTTCCCGAGCGAAATTCTCCCTTTAGCGGTCCTGCTGGCGGCTGTCGTCAATCACCTGATCGGTTTTGCCATTCTTCTCTGCATTATCTTTTTCGTTATAGGCAAAGTGAGCCTTTTTATCCTCCTCGTCCCCGTTTATCTTCTTCTGCTCATGCTCTTCACCCTGGGGATTTCCTGGTGCGTCTCCAGCCTGAACGTGTTCGTGCGTGACATATCGCAGGTGCTCACGGTTATCCTCACCTTCTGGTTCTGGTTTACCCCTATCTTCTATACATGGGATCGGTTCCCGAAAAAGCTGCTGTTTCTGGTCAAGCTGAATCCGATGGCCCATGTCGTGATGGGTTACCGGGACTGTCTCCTGCGCAGGCAAATGCCAAATCTGAGGATTCTTTCTGTCCTCGCCGCGGTATCGCTGGTGATCTTTGCGGCGGGAGGTTTCTTTTTCAGGAAAACAAAGCGCGAATTCGTGGACGTTCTCTGATGCCGGCTATCAAAGTCCAACACCTCTCGAAGAAATATCGGATTTATGACCGCCCCTGGGACAAGCTGCGCGAGCTTGCCGGCCTAAAATCGGGAGAGCGCCACCGCGAATTCTGGGCACTGGATGATGTTTCCTTTGAACTCGAGTCCGGCCACACGCTCGGGGTCATCGGTCAGAACGGTTCCGGGAAGAGCACGCTGCTTCAGATACTCGCGGGTATTATGTACCAAACCCGAGGTGATTGTTTCGTGTCGGGGAAGGTTTCCGCACTGTTGGAGCTTGGCTCCGGATTCAATCCAGAATTCACCGGACGTGAAAACGTGTTCATGAACGGCGCAATCCTGGGTTTGGACACACACCAGATGGAGAAACGTTTTGACCGCATCGTGGCGTTCGCTGAAATCGGTGACTTCATGGACCAGCCCGTCAAGACGTATTCCAGCGGTATGTTCATGCGCCTGGCATTCGCCGTAGCGGTGAATGTTGATCCGGATATCCTGCTGGTGGACGAAGCGCTCTCAGTCGGCGATCTCATATTCCAGCACCGCTGCATGCATCGGATGAACCATCTTCGGGATAGCGGGAAGACGCTTGTCCTCGTGACCCATGACCTGGAGGCAATCACGAAATTCTGCGATCGCGCCCTCCTCCTGGATCGGGGACACTTGCTCGAAGACGGAAAGCCGGAGATGGTCGTGCAGAAGTATCAAGCGATGATCTTTGAGCGGGAGCGCCGGTATGGCGGCTTTGAAGGGACTGGAGCTCCGGGGTCGGCGGAGATCGCCCCTGATCAAGAAATGCCCGTAGCCCGGCTAATCCCGAACGTCGATCACAGGTTTGGCAATGGCGAAGCGTCCCTGCTGGGAATTGAATTGTTGGATGCCGCGGGAAACGCAATATCGGAAGTTATGGGAGGTCAGGCTGTTATCATCCGCATCTCCGCTCAACTCATAGAGGACATCGCGCAGCCGATTGTCGGGTACACCATCCGGGACCGGCTCGGGGTTCAGGTATCCGCGTCCAACACTTCCCACGCTGGGAGGCCGCTTCCGCCCGGAAGAAAAGGCCAGATCATCACGAGTGATTTTCACGTCAAGCTTCCCGAACTGGCCCCGGGCAGCTACTCGATTTCTCCCGCTATCGCCAAAGGAAGCATGCTGCGGCACGACATGTGCGACTGGATTGATAACGCGCTTGTTTTTGTTCTGGGATCGCAGAACCTGGTCTACGGCGTGATGCGGATGGAAGTCGATGTGCGCAGCTATTTTTCACAGGTCACCCATAATGAATCGCGGATGGAGTCCAGCCAGGGCATGGGTCATTCGCGAGTTTAGATTCCGGCACTGATAATGCTGTTTCGCTTGCGGTTTTTATTTTTGATTTTCACCACAATACTGCTCGCCCCATTTCTGCTTGCGGTCTGGGTGACCCTGCTTTTCTTCAATCTGGTTTATGTTCTCACGGATTTCACCAGGAAACCCGTTGCGAGGGATGATTCCCCCAAGTCCGGACTGGCATCGATCGTGGTGCTCAACTGGAATGGGAAAGAGCTCCTGGCTCGGGGGCTTCCCTCGATTATCGAGGCCGTGCGGGTTGACGGCCGTCCCCATGAAATCCTTGTCGTTGACAACGGAAGCCGCGACGGATCCGTCGAGTTCGTCAGGTCTCATTTCCCCGACATGCGGGTCCTGGCGCTCGAAGAGAACCTGGGCTTTGCCGAAGGAAACAATGCCGGGGTCCGCGCAGCACTGAACGACACCGTGGTCCTGCTCAATAACGACATGGTCGTCGATCCTGGATTTCTGGGTCCCTTGTTGAAAGGATTCGGGCCGGAGACTTTCGCCGTATCAAGCCAGATCTATCTGCAGGATTCCTCAAAAAGACGAGAAGAAACCGGGAGAACCACAGCGGCGTTTCGACGCGGGATGATCGACTATTCCCATCGCGAAATGAATGGCACACTTCGGAGAAAGTATTACCCGGTCTTCTGGGCAGGGGGAGGCTCCTCAGCCTTTGATCGGAAGAAATTCCTTTTTCTCGGAGGTTTCCAGAACGTCTACTCCCCGGCTTACGTGGAGGACACCGATCTTTCCTTCCAGGCCTGGCGCGTCGGATGGGAAGTGCTCCTGGCGCCCGAGTCGATTGTGTATCACCAGCACAGGGCTTCCAGCAGCCGGCGCTTCAGCGCGTCCCGGCTCCAAGCCTTGATCCTGAGGAATCAGTTTCTTCTTCTCTGGAAGAACATCCACAGCTGGAGACTGCTGCTGTCCCATGGATTTTTTCTGCCCTGGAATTGCTATCGCCTGGCGCGCGACTCCGGGGTGATTGCCTGTCTCAGCTTTTTGCAGGCGGCATGGGCAATCCCATCCATGGAAGTCGCCGAACTGGGATCACGGATCAGGTCCAGGCGCCTTGATCTGCGGATATTCGAGCTTTTCATGAACCCGAGCCTTTATTTCGGCAAGCAGGCTGTCCAAGGCAGGACACCGGAACCCGGGGCAAAACCCAATGTTCTTTGGGTCACAGCCTATCTTCCGCACACCGGCCGCCATGCGGGCGCCGGCCGCATGTTTCAACTGCTGAAGCGACTTTCTTCAAGATACCGTATTACGCTGCTTACGTTTCTGGAGGAAGAAGCGGAGCGGAATTTCCTGCCGCAAGTGGAGCCCTTTTGCGACAAAGTCATCGCGATGAGGCGCTCCCGGCCCCTGCGCTGGCAGCTTTTTGCCTATGAACCCTTCGACGAATTCCTCACGCCAGAGATGGAACAGGCTGTCGATCGCTGTATCGACGATCAGGATTTTGATCTGATACAGTTCGAATACACGCAAATGGCTTGTTACAGGAAAAGGGCGGATGGCATTCCTGCTATTCTAACGAAACACGAAGTGGATTTCGCCGCCTGTGCGCGCCGCGCCCGGCAAGAATCCAACCCGGCAACAAAGTGCCGCTGGTTCTATAACTATCTTCAAGTCCTCGACCGGGAAATCAAGCTGACCGGGCAGGCCGATGCCGTGATCTGCATGACCGATCCTGATGCGCGTGAATTGAGGAAGTTTTCCCCGGCAGTCCCCATCTACACCATAAACACCGGCGTTGATCTGGATTACTTCCAGCCTCCCGAACAGCCGTCCACAAACACACGGATGACCTTTGTGGGAGCTTTTCAACACCTGCCCAATGTGGACGCGATGATTCATTTCTGTCGTGAGGTCCTGCCGCTAATTCGCGAGAAAGTGCCGGAGGCCGAACTCGTGATCGTTGGGAGCAGTCCTCCTCCTCCCGTGTTGAGCCTGGCGGCAATCCCCGGAGTTCAGGTAACGGGGTTTGTGCCCGACATTCGCCCCTTTATGGCCGAGAGCTCGGTTTACATTGTTCCCATGCGCCTCGGCGTGGGCATCCGCGGGAAAATCCTGGAAGCGTGGAGCATGGAGATGCCCGTAGTATCGACGTCGGTGGGCTGCGCCGGGCTGCGTTATGAAAGCGGGCAAAATCTTCTGGTGGCGGATAACTCGAGACAATTTGCCGAGCAGGCCATCTCACTTCTTCGGGATCCGGCCATGAGACTCCGGCTAGGAAAGGAAGGACGGAAGACCGCAGAACAGTATTACAGCTGGGAAACCTCCGCCCGGCAGCTCGATATTTTGTATCAGCAGTTTATAGGCCGCGAGAAGGCGAAGCCTTTGCGGTTTGCGTCTGCTCAGATTGAAGGCGGCGGCAAGCTGCCGCAAAAAGCAGGGAGGTTTTGATGACTCGTGTCAAGCGCGTGCTCATCATTCAATCCGCGGAGCCGCCTTATGTATTGAAGGGGCTGGAGCACCTGAGACAGAGCGCGCTTTTCGGGAATCCGCGCTTCACCATTTTCTGCCGTGATCGCCCGGAGATTCTTGGGAGCTTCCGGGGCCATCCCATGCTGTCCCAAATTCTGATCCATACGGAAGCCCAGGATAGCTGGCACCATTGGCGCACGCTGGTAGGACAGCACTTTGATGCCGTCGTTCTGTTTCTTACCGGCGATCCCAGTTACTGGAAAGTGAAGGTCTTCGCCTTTCTGCTCGGACAGCGCCGCTTGCTGGTTTTCGATGAATGCGGCGCCTGGTTTATCCACAACTGGCGCCAATGGCTTTCTCTAATCGCTCGTCGAATGCGGGAACGGCCATACCCGGGTGCAAGCTCAAGAGGGGGCCGTTCGACCCATATTTTGGTAGCCCTGGCACTCAAATCGGTAATCTTCCCTTTCCGATTTCTTTGGTTGCTATTAGTATGGCTTCGGCTGCGTTTCGCCGGCAGCAGGCGGTCAAGAGAGTGCGATGATTGTTCATTGTGATTGCCGCTATTTTCTTGGATATAAACCGTGTCCATTCCGACGCGAATGCGAGGAGTGTCCGCATTACGCTCTTTTTGGAAAGCGGATTCTGATTATCAAGCTGGCTGCCATGGGAGATGTGCTGAGAACCACACCCTTGCTGCGGGGACTACGCACGAAGAATCCGGTTTGTCACATCACGTGGCTCACCGAACCCAATGTGGTCCCGATCCTTCAGGGGATTTCCGAAATCGATCGCCTGCTTCCGTGTACCGCGGATACTGTCCTCCAGATGGAGATGGAGGCATTTGATGAGTTGTATTGCTTTGATAAGGAAGTCAGGGCTACAGCTCTTGCCATGAAGGTCCGCGCGGATCGCAAGGTGGGATTCGGGATGAGCCCGTTCGGAAATGTGATCTGCCTCAACGAAGAATCGGAATACGCGTACGAGCTCGGGATCAACGATTCCCTGAAATTTCGCACCAATTCGAAGACTTACCCGGAGCTTGTGTTTGAATGCGCGGGCCTTCCATACTCCGGACCGCGGGAATACATCCTTCCGGATTTGGCCCGGGAAATTGAGCAGGCGAAAAAATGGTTGCTTTCACAGGGTGTTCAGGCTGAGGACCTGAAGGTCGGGCTCAATACGGGTGCGGGCGAAGTCTTTGCGACCAAGAAGTGGACAGAAGAGGGATATGTCCAGCTGGCGGACCGTCTCGTGAAGGAACTCGGAGCCCAAGTGCTTCTTCTGGGCGGCCCAGGAGAAGTAGAGCGCAATCATCGAATTGCAGCGGCCACTCAACATCCGGTCCTCAATACAGGCAATGCTAATCCGATCCGGGAATTTGCCGGGATTGTCGGCAATTGCGATCTTGTGGTCACCGGAGACACCCTGGCAATGCACCTGGCGATCGGGCTGAAGATCCCGGTGCTGGTTATCCTGGGTCCCACCTGCCATCAGGAAATCGAGCTCTACGGACGCGGCGCAAAAATCGTTTCGGGTTTCGAGTGCAGTCCGTGCTACCGGAGCATCTGCCCTAGAGATCTCACTTGCATGGAGGGCATTTCTGTCAGTTCCGTTTTTGATTCTGCGGCAGAGTTACTAAAAAAACGCCACGGACTGCCCGGATTCCACGGATAAGAGACATTTCAGAGCGGTGGAATCCGTGGCGCTTTTGTCAACTTTAGTCGAACAACCCGTATTTCAGGATGAAGTAGATGGCAGCAACGCCGTCCTTCCAGCCGATCTTTTTCCCTTCCGAATAGTCGCGGCCGCTGTAGGAAATCGGAACTTCAAAAATCCTGAGGCGTGCCCTGGCCACTTTTGCGGTGAATTCCGGCTCGAACCCGAAGCGGTTTTCACGAAAAGTTACTCGCTTCAGAATGTCGGCACGGAATGCCTTGTAGCAGGTTTCCATATCCGTCAGATTCAAATCGTTCATCATATTCGACAGGGTTGTCAGAATCCAATTTCCGACCGAGTGCCAGAAAAGCAGCACGCGGTGCGGCCCTCCCAGAAACCGCGAGCCGAACACGACATCCGCCTTGTCGGCCACGATGGGCTGAACCAGGCTGACGTATTCGGCCGGATCGTATTCAAGGTCCGCATCTTGAACAACGACGATATCTCCGGCGACTGCTCCAAATCCTCGCCGGAGCGCAGCCCCCTTTCCCGCATTTTGCGGCTGAAAAAACACTTTCAAATTTTCTGAAGCGGGTAACGATTGAAGGATTTCCCGTGTGCCGTCGGTCGAGAAATCATCCACAACGATAATTTCTTTCGGCATATCCACGCTGCCCACGCGTCCCAACAGCGTCAGGATCGTCTTTTTTTCATTGTATACCGGAATGATCACCGATAGTTTCATGTCACGGGTCCGTGGAAATGGTTATAATAGCCGTTTAGGGGTTCGTGTTTAGTGGTGGGCTGTTGGTGGTCATCGGCAGGATACCGGAATAGGGGGCTGCCTGTCTCGGGCTGACCGTTAACAACGACCCACTCAAATAACCCGCGCGAAGCTATAGACTACTTTTTCCCGTCTATGAATTCCATATGAATTTGCCGCTGATATCGATCGTCATCCCGAACCATAATGGTTCCAGGTTCCTCGAGAAATGCCTGCGCTCGCTCCGGACCCAGAGCTATCCAAATATGGAAATCATTGTTGTGGACAATGCCTCCCATGACCAATCCTTGGAAATCGCCCAGTCGGTGGCGCCCGGGGCCACTTTGCTGCGGAAAGACAGGAACTTCGGTTTTGCGGGCGCGGTCAACGCGGGGATTCGCTGTTCTCACGGCGCCTGGATAGCCGTTCTCAACAACGACACCGAGGTGGCGCCAAACTGGCTGGCTGAGTGTGCCCGCGCGATTCAGGATCACCCGGACGCCTCATTTTTTGCCTGCAGGATCCTGGATTTTTCCGATCGCACCAAAATCTACAGCGCAGGAGACTGCTACTTGCGCGCGGGGATCGGTTATCGCCGTGGCCAGGAACAAAAGGATCGAGCGGATTTCCGCCGGGAAATCGCGATCTTTTCCGCATCAGGATGCGCCGCTCTGTACCGCAGGCAGACCCTGAAGGACATGGGGGGGTTTGACGAGCAGTTCTTCGCTTATCTCGAAGATGTCGACCTCGGATTGAGGCTTCAGACTGCGGGCTGCCGAGGATATTACCTGCCCCTGGCGGAGGTTTATCATCACGGGGCCGCGACCAGCGGGGGAGAATTCTCCCGCCTCGGGGTTCGGCTTCGCACACGTAATTCTCTGCTGCTTCTGTTCAAGAGCGTGCCGGTACGCTTCCTGTTCCGGTGTTCACCGATGATTATTCTTGCACAGCTGACCTGGGTCGTGCGCGTTGTTGCGAACCGCAAGCTGGGGTCGTATTTGAGAGGTCTGGGCGGCGCCCTTCTCCTTGCGCCTGCTATGGTCAGAAAGCGAGCCACCTTGCGCGCCTCCTGGCGGGATTCCAGGCAGCGTTTCTGGCAGGAGATTCTGAAATCCGAAGCCCTGGCGCGCAACGACTTCATCGGTGGACAGGCGGAACCAACTTCGACTTTTCTTGCATGGTACTTCCGGCTGTTTTAAAAAATGATGCAAGATTCAGGATACAGGATGCAAGATACAAGACTCAGGGCACAGAGGTCAGGATTCAGAATCGGATTTGCGGTGCATCCCGGATCCCGTACCCCTCACCCTGCCCGGGGCTGATCGTGGTCTCAGTCGTTATCGTAAACTGGAATTCCGGTTATCTTCTGGAAAACTGCGTTCGATCCCTGCTTAAAAACGCGGCGGATTCACAGATCATCATCGTTGACAACGCCTCCACCGATTCCAGCCTGCGCTTCGCCGAGGAAAGCCAGGAAAGGCTGGTGGTCATTCGCAACGGCCGGAATCTCGGATTTGCGGCGGCAAACAACATCGGTTGGCGAGCGAGCGCAAGTGCCAGAGTTTTGTTCCTGAATCCGGACACGGAATGCTTTCCCGAATCGGTTGGATATCTGGAACAGACGCTTGCTCCCAGTGACGACATTTGGGCCGCCGGGGGCCAACTCGTCGGCTCCTCGGGTGAACCACAAACAGGATTCAATGTGCGCGCCTTTCCCAGTGTTTCCAGTGTCGCCGCTGAAATGCTGTTTCTCGAGGAAATCTGGCCGTCCAATCCATGGTCCCGACCGAATGATTTGACCGGCGCAGAGCGCGAAATGGACGTAGACCAGCCGGCGGCCGCATGCCTGATGGTCTCCAAAGCGGCGCTGGAAAAAATCAGGGGCTTCGACGAGTCCTTCCGCCCGGCCTGGTTTGAGGATGTGGATCTCTGCCGTCGGATTCGCAACCACGGAGGCCGCATTCGTTTCCAGCCGGAAGCCCGGTTTCTGCACCACGGCGGGTATAGCCTGGGACTCCTGTCCAGGCAGGACTTCCTGGAGAGTTTTCATCGGAATCAGATTCTCTATTTCCACAAGCATCACGGACCCCGGGCTGCAGCACGCGTGAAGCGCCTCATTGTGTTCGGCCTGTTCATGCGCGGGGTGTTGTCGGTCGCCTGTCCGCTGGCTCCCAACCAAACGCGGGCAGCTTCAGTCAAAACCTTCTGGAATGCGGCCCGCCGCATTTTGCGTTGCCACGGGTCCATTTCATGAACGCACGGGTGCTGGTCAGCATCGTCTCTTACAACTCCGGCCGGCACTTGAGGGCTTGCCTGGAAAATCTAAAACTGCAAACTTTCCGCGATTTCAACGTTGCCGTCTGGGACAATGCGTCGACAGACGAAACACCGGCGATCATAGAAAGCTATCAGGATTTTCTCGATCTGGTCCACCTCTCGGATAGAAATGTCGGATTTTGCGAGGCTCACAACCGGCTGATCTCGTCCTCGACTTCCGAGTATGTGCTTGTCCTGAACCCGGACGTGGTGCTTGATTTCGGATTTCTCGAGCATCTGATTTGCGAGATGAAGCTTGATTCAAGCGCCGGGTCGGCGACCGGCAAACTATTGCGGAAGGACAAATCGTCCGATCGTCCGGCACTGGACAGCACAGGGATCTATTTCACTCCCAGCCAGCGCCATTTCGACCGGGGTTCGAATGAAACCGACACGGGGCAGTATGAGACGCGCGAATATGTGTTCGGCGCATCGGGAGCCGCGGCTCTCTACCGCCGGGCGATGCTGGAAGACACCCGCGAGGGCACGGAGTTTTTTGACGAGAGTTTTTTCGCCTACAGAGAAGACGCCGATCTGGCCTGGAGGGCACTGTGGATGGGATGGCGGTGTCTGTACGTCCCGGATGCCATCGGCTATCACGAAAGGAGGGTTCTTCCGGAAAACCGCTCAGCTTTGCCCGACGTGATCAATATGCACTCCTTCAAAAATCGTTTCCTGTTGCGCGTCAAGAATATGGATTTAGGCACCTACGCCCGCTTTTTCGTTCCGATCACGTTGCGCGACGTCGCCGCACTCGTTTACGTTGTCGTTCGGGAGCGGTCATCCCTTCAGGGCATTCCGCGACTTGTTCGTGCGCTTCCGCGCGCATGGGCATGGCGGAAATCGATCCGATCGCGACGGCGCGTCTCCCCCCGTGAGATCCGCTCCTGGTTTTCCCACAGCCCCGTCGCTAAGCCGATTGAAAAAGGTTCAAGTCTTTGAGTTGAACCCGAAGCCTCCAGGGCCCAAAGACTCGAAATCCGTGGATTTAACAGAGCCGAAGATCCGCGTAAGCATTGAGCTGGAGATCCAGCGATACGGGCATCCTCAGTTTTGGAGTCCCTGCGGCGGCGATCATGGCGGCGTTGTCGGTTGTTAAATTCGGGCTGGGGAAATAGACGTGAGCAGCAACGGAGTTCCCTTCCTCGAAAGCTTTCTTGAACGTCTGCCTGAGTTGGCGGTTGCAAGCGACCCCGCCCACGAGCAGTATGGAACGAGGATGCAGACGGGACGCCGACTTTTGTGTCTGACGCAACAAAGTATCGATGATTGCCTGCTGATAGCTGGCGACGAGATTGAGGATTGCCCTGGTCACTCTCGATCCGGAGCGGCGCGGCTTGATTCCCGCCTGCTGTATGTAGCGCAATGCTGCTGTCTTGAATCCGCTAAAGCTGAAGTCGAGACTGCCATCGCTGATCTTCGGGATGGAGAACGAAACGGAGCGCGGATCGCCTCTCTCTGACAGCTGGTCGATAATCGGCCCGCCGGGATAGCCAAGCCCGAGGAACTTGGAGAGTTTGTCCAAGGCCTCTCCGGCCGCATCATCCCTGGCCCGGCCGATGGACTGGTAATGGCCCTGCTGCAGTGAATAGATGAGGGAGGTATGTCCGCCGGATACGACTAGGGCGAGCAGAGGGTATTCGATTCGAGGATTTTCGATGAACGCAGAAAAGATATGCCCTTCAATGTGGTTTACCGGGACCAGCGGTTTCTTTATGGAGAACGCCATCGCTTTCGCGAATGACACCCCGACGAGAAGAGATCCGATGAGTCCCGGTCCCTGAGTGACCGCAATCCCATCGATGTCCTCCTGGGTTTTCCCGGCATCTTTGAACGCTTCTCGCACAACGTAGCCGATGTTGCGCAGGTGTTCTCGGCTCGCAAGTTCCGGCACGACTCCTCCAAAGCTCCGATGGACTTTCACCTGCGAAGCGACTACGTTGGACAGAACCATGTGCCCGTCTTCGACAAGCGCGGCAGCCGTTTCATCACATGAAGACTCAATTCCCAATACCAGCATTCCGCACCCTGCCTGCGTCTATTGTTTCACAAGATCCCTCAACGTTGCGGTGAAGGGAGGCCGGGCAACGCCACGCTCTGTGACAATGGCGCTCACATAGCGATTGGGCGTGACGTCGAATGCCGGGTTCGCCACCCGGGTGTTGACCGGAGTAATGGGAATCCCTTTGATTTGGCGAACCTCTTCCGGATCCCGCTCTTCTATCGGGATATGGGCGCCGTCCGGAATCGACAGATCCAAAGTGGAGATCGGCGCGGCGACGAAGAACGGGACGCCGTTTTCTTTAGCCAAAACCGCAACCGTGTACGTCCCAATCTTATTGGCCACATCGCCATTGGCCGCAATCCGATCGGCCCCGACTACGACGCAATCGATCATCCCTTTCTGGAAAAAATGCCCAGCCATATTGTCGGTGATCACCGTGACCGGGATGCCGTCTTTTTCGAGTTCCCAAGCTGTCAGCCTTGCGCCCTGAAGAAACGGGCGCGTCTCATCCGCGAAAACCTCGATTTCCTTGCCCGCTTCGACAGCGGCACGGATGACTCCAAGCGCCGTGCCGTACCCGGCGGTGGCCAAAGCGCCCGCGTTGCAATGCGTCAGAACGTGAGCCTTGCCGGGGATCAGATCCTGCCCCCACCGTCCGATTTTTCGGTTTGCCTCGATGTCCTCGGCATGCATCGCCACCGATTCGCGGATCAGAGCGGAACGAATCGCCTGAATGCCCTGAGGATAGGCGCGGCGGTACACGGATTTCATGCGATCCACAGCCCAGAAGAGATTGACTGCGGTTGGCCGCGTCGACTGGATATCCGAACAAATGCGTTCGAAAATCAAATCCAAGGCCGCCCTATCCCCGGCACCGGAGTTCTTCACCCCGAGTGCGATGCCCATCGCGGCGGCGACCCCGATGGCAGGAGCTCCGCGGATGACCATGCTGCGAATCGCCTCGGCAACTTCGAGATGATTGGTATAGGTATGATAAATCTCTTCAGACGGCAAGAGCCGCTGGTCCAGCACGACAACCCCGGCTTCGGTCCACTCGATCGTCCTTATCATAAGCATCCTCGGCAACAGGCGAAGCTTACCGGGAAATACGGAGCCAGTCACCATATTTCGCTGATTCGGCTATTGTTCACGCGCTTTTGTCCCGGCGAACTAGGGTGACTGTCCCGCATATTTCCCAAAGTCTCGAAGACTCGAAGAAAGCGGTGAGTTTGCTTTGACAGGGATCGGGCGTGGTGGTATATTTAACAGTTCTTAATTTAGATCTCTGAAATGCGAATCAAGGTGCCCCAAGTGGGGTAAAAGGGAAGTGGGTGCGATTCCCACACGGTCCCGCCACTGTAACCGGAAAGCCGGATTCTGCGGCCTCAGCAGAACTTCAAAGTGCCCGCCACTCGTTGCTGGAAAAACGGGGAAGGCGAGAATCCCGGTGATGACCCGTTAGTCAGGAAACCTGCCTGTTCGCCAGTTTCAGCCAACTCTTCGCGAGAAAGAGACCTGAAGTGCCTTCGATCACCCGGCATCTCCACCTATTACGAAACATTTCCGGAAGTTTGCTATCCCGACAGGCCCTATGCTGCCTGCTGATTTTGGCCTGCCTGCCGGGAACAGGTTGCACGAGCTCGAATTCCCGCATTCCGAGAAAATCGGGTCAGAATGATTCGGACAAGGTGGTCTACACCGACGGCGTCGGCAGAGACGTTCGAGTCACCCGGCACCCGAGACGCATCATATCGCTGGCCCCTGACGTCACTGAAACTCTTTATCTTCTGGGCGCCGAGGATCGCCTGATCGGAGTGACGACTCAATGCGACTGGCCTGAGGCCGTAAAGCAAAAACCCAGAATCGGCGATCTGTTGAATCCAAATTATGAGGTTATTGTGGCGGCAAAACCCGACCTCGTAATCGCCTCGACTGCAGGGAATGACCAGGCAGCGGTAATGAAATTGGCCGGCATGGGACTTCCGGTCTACGTTTCCGCTCCGCGTTCGGTCGAGAAGATCTTTCAATCCGTCGAAGAACTCGGGCGCATAACGGACTGCGCCGCTCAAGGCAGGGCCCTCGTGGCCCAAATGAAGGAAAGGCTGAACAAGGTGCGGTTTCGTCTTGCCGGCCTTCCTCCTGTCCGGGCATTCTTTATCACCTGGTTCGATCCTTTGCTGACGCCTGGGAAAAACACTTTCGAAACCGATGAGGTCCGTCTCGCCGGAGTCGAATCGATCACCGCCGACATCCCCCAGTTCTATCCCCGGTACAGTCTCGAGCAAGTGCTCGTGAAAAACCCGGATGTGGTGATAACGGTCGAGCACGAGGGAGACCCGCTTCCCGATCTGAAAAAGACATCCGGGTGGAAGAACCTGCGAGCTGTGCAACAAGGCAAGGTGTACGTCCTGGGCGAATATCTGCAGCATCCCTCCCCTTTGTTTATAGACGGAGTTGAGGAATTGGCCCGAAAACTCCATCCGGAGCGTTTTCAATGAACCGTCTCTCCAGGGGGAAAATTCTGAGTGCGAGCCTGCTCTTATTGGGCATTTGGTTTGTTGTCGCTCTCCTGTCGCTGAATATTGGAAGCGTTCCGGTCCCCATTCGCACCTCCCTGCGGCTTTTCGCCGGTTTTCTTACCGGCAGAAATTCGGGCGAAGACCCTCTGGAATTCGTTCTTTTTTCGGTCCGGCTGCCGCGGGTGTTGCTTGGATCCCTGGTGGGGGCAGCGCTGGCAACCGCGGGCGCGGCCTTTCAATCGCTGCTCCGAAATCCGCTGGCCGACCCTTATGTTCTCGGCGTGTCCACGGGAGCGTCCATGGGCACGATTTTGTACTCCATGTTTGCCGGATGGCTTGGCTTTGCGGCGGCAGGAGGGGGCATCATGTACGCACGACCTCTGGCCGCATTTCTGGGAGCATTCCTAACCGTTTGGGCTGTGTATGTCATCGCCGGCACCTCTTATCGAGCGAGCGAGAGCTCCCAGCGGCTGCTGCTGGCGGGGATCGTATTGGCTTCGTTTCTCTCATCCATCAATGTCTTTCTCCTCACCAGCACGAGCAAGGCGGATATACGCGGAATCTTCTACTGGCTGATAGGAGATTTGAGCCGGCCGGTCGACGCATCGATTTATCCGGTCACGGCATTGGTTTTCGGCGGCTCTTTTATGCTGTACCTTCTGTCCCAGAGCCTGAACTTGATCGGCATGGGTGAAACCGACGCGATGATTCTCGGCGTTGAGGTCAAGCGGATCAGAACTTTGGTCTATGTCGTCGCTTCGCTCATCACTGGCGCGGTGGTTTCGGTCGGCGGCCCCATCGCCTACATCGGCCTCATCTGCCCTCACATGGGACGCATGATCTTCGGCAGCGATAACCGCATCCTGTTCCCAACCGTGTTCATTTTCGGGGCCATTTTCACACTTTTGGCCGACACAGTGGCAAGGACCGTTCTTTCGCCGGCAGAACTCCCGGTGGGTATTGTGACCGCTCTTTGCGGCGCCCCCCTGTTTATTTATCTGCTGCACCGCAAAAGAGGGACGCCATGAGCCAAGAAGCCGTGACCCTGGAAGCTCGCCGCGTAAGCTTCGATTACCAAAGGCCGATCCTTCGCGATATCTCGTTCAGTCTCAAGCCCGGAACCATTACGGGAATCATCGGTCCGAACGGGTCGGGGAAAACTACCGTTCTCCGGCTGCTGGACGGGATTGTGCCTCCTCTCTCCGGAGAGGTGCTGCTGGGCGGGGAGCGGCCGCTTTCCGGTCTGAAGCGGAAAGAGATTGCGCGCCACATCGCGATGGTGCCGCAGAATGGCGGCGTCTATCACTATCAAACGGTTTTCCAATTTGCGATCCAGGGACGCTCGCCCCATCTCTCGCTGCTGGGATTCGAAAGCACGCGGGATGAAGAAATCGCGCTGGAAGCTTTGGAGATGACACAGCTGACGCGATACGTGGACTCCAGGGTATCGGAAATCTCAGGCGGCGAGAAACAGCGTCTCCTGCTTGCCAGAGCTCTCGTCCAGCAGACCGAGATACTGCTTCTGGACGAGTTCACTGCAAACCTGGACATCAACTACCAGGTCGAACTCATGCGGCTGGTTCAACGCATCACTCGGGACAAGGGCCTTGCAACCCTTGTCGTATCCCATGAGATCAACCTTTTAGGCACCTTCTGTGACATCGTCATCCTGATAAACCAGGGGAAAATTCAGCACCAAGGGTCGGTTCAGGAAGTAATGACGCAGGAGCATCTCAAACAAATTTTTGGGTTGGACTTCTCAGTCCGGTTGCTCCCCGGTGGAAGAGTTGAAGTCCTTCCCATCTTCAACAAGGAAGCGCCCGAGGAGAATGAGTAGATTTTCGATTTCTCTCTTTCTGTTTTTCTTTGTAGCGTCATTGGATGCGATTTGGGCCGCCCCGCTGGAAGGAACCGTATTCGATCCCGGCGGAAAGGCCGTCCCCGGCGCGCGCGTCAACCTGAAGCGATCTCTTATTGCGGTCAAGGCCATGCGCGTCGAGACGCTGGATTTTCCTGCCGCATTGCGCGCGGCGTCGAAATTTATGTCAGGGATGAAATTCAGTTTTCCTGAAGAGTAGTACCACACCCACGCGGAGGAGCGGAGCAGCAGCTCTCCGCTCCGGCCTCTGCGTGCGCATGAAAAAGGCGCCACGGTTTACGGGCCCGTGGCGCTTTTTTTCCCTTCACGATCCTGCATTGTTATCAATAATTCTAATCCTACAATCAGCCCCTTGAATGGCACCTCCGACTGCCGTTATGATTGGACCGAGTACGGGAATGACGGTGTCGTTCCCTGCGTCTACTGCCCAACAATAGGGGAGGAACCCTATGTCTCAACGCGACTCGGCCATGCCATCGAATATCGAATCGATTCTTCAGGAGCACCGAATATTCGCACCACCGGAAAACTTCAGCCGTAGCGCTCGTATCCAAAGCATGGATCATTACCGTCGGCTGTATCGCGAATCGATGGAAAATCCGGACAAGTTCTGGAACGATGCGGCGAACGAACTGCACTGGTTTCAGCAATGGACCAAAGTCCGCGACTGGAATCCCCCCTTTGCGAAATGGTTCGTGGATGCGCAGACCAATCTATCCTATAACTGCCTGGACCGCCATCTCGCTTCTGCTAGGAAGAACAAGGCCGCGCTAATCTGGGAAGGGGAATCCAGCGGAATCAGAACTTTCACTTACCAGCAACTGCATGGCGAAGTTTGCAAGTTCGCGAATGTGCTGCTATCGCTGGGAATTCAGAAGGGAGACCGAGTGGTCCTTTACATGGGAATGGTCCCGGAACTCCCGATCGCGATGCTGGCCTGCGCCCGGATCGGCGCGACACATTCAGTCGTTTTCGGTGGGTTTTCTGCGGAATCCTTGCGGGACCGCATTCAGGATGCCCGGGCTGTCGCGGTCATCACGCAGGACAGCTCGGTCCGGCGCGGCGTCGACATCCCTCTGAAATCTAATGTCGATGACGCGCTGCAGCACTGCCCCACCGTTCGTAACGTTGTCGTCTATCGGCGGACAGGCGCGCCGGTATCCATGGAATCGGGAAGGGACCGCTGGTGGCATGAAGTCATGGACTCAGCCTCCCTCCGGTCGGAAGCCGCAGCCCTGGATTCAGAGCACCCGCTGTTTACGCTTTACACCAGCGGCACGACCGGAAAGCCGAAAGGCATTGTTCACACGACCGGTGGCTACATGGTCTACGTCTACCTCACCACAAAGTACGTGTTTGACATCCGAGAGGAAGACACATACTGGTGCACCGCGGACATCGGTTGGGTCACAGGACACAGCTACATTCTGTATGGCCCGCTCTTGAACGGAGCGACAACCCTGATGTACGAAGGGGCGCCCAATTACCCCTATCCAGACCGTCTGTGGAGCATCGTTGAAAAGCACAAGGTCAACATATTCTACACGGCGCCCACGGCGATCCGAGCCTTCATCCGCTGGGGGGACGAATGGCCGAAAAAGCACGATCTATCCAGCCTGAGACTGCTCGGAACCGTCGGTGAGCCCATCAATCCCGAGGCTTGGATGTGGTACCACCGAACCATCGGGAAAGAGCGCTGCCCGATCGTAGACACCTGGTGGCAGACAGAAACCGGGGGAATTATGATCACCCCTCTCCCGGGGGCAACCCCGACAAAACCCGGGACGGCGACCCTTCCATTTTTCGGGATCGCTCCGGAGGTCGTCAGCGGCGACGGCCGGCCGGTGCCGCCAAACTCCGGCGGGTTCTTGGTGATCCGGGAGCCCTGGCCGTCGATGCTTCGAACCATTTGGGGAGATGACGAACGCTACAAACACCAGTACTGGTCCCAGATTGAAGGAGCATACTTTTCCGGGGACGGGGCGCGCAAAGACGACGATGGCTACTTCTGGATCATGGGCCGTGTGGATGATGTGATCAATGTGGCGGGTCACCGCCTAGGCACCATGGAAATCGAGAGCGCCCTAGTTTCACATCCCATGGTGGCGGAGGCCGCGGTTGTCGGCAGACCGGACGAACTGAAAGGGCAGGCGGTCGTTGCGTTTGTAACGCTGGAGGGAAGCATCAAACCCAGTGACGCGCTCAAGGAGGAACTGCGGAACCACGTCACAAAGGAGATCGGCGCCATCGCCAGGCCCGACGACATACGATTCACCAGTTCCCTGCCCAAGACACGTTCAGGAAAGATCATGCGTCGGCTGCTCCGTGAAATCGCCGCCGGCGGTGCGATCGTAGGGGATATCACAACTTTGGAAGATCTGACCGTGCTTGAAAAACTTCGTTCCGGGGAGGAGTAAATCCGTGGGCAGGTGGCAGCCGGTCTCTACTGGCATCATTTTTGCCCCCGACTCCCCACGGAAAACGGCCGGCTATTTCAGAGCAATCAGCTCCATTTTGAGGAGTTTCTCGAGCACCTGCAGGATTTCAAGTTCCCTCAACGGCGAAAGCATCACAATCGATTTAACGTCCCATGTCCCATTGATGCGGGACGCGACAAAACCTTCTTCGTGGGTGAGGTTGTAGCGGGTCAGCGAGGATTCCGGAATAAGGAAATGGGGGATCTTGCCTGCCGGGAGAGAGCTTTGGTAGTACGCCTGGCACAGGGACTTTTCGGCCTGTTCGATCTGTTCGGAAGCCCACGCGTTCTGCGGGTCAATGCGGATCACCTCCTGAAAAACGGAGATTGCCTCCCGGTATTGATTGTTCTGCATCAGCTCCAATCCCCTGTTGAACAGTTCCGCCGGGTTCTCGGGCTCAGCGGGAGGATGAACGAGCTCACTGACTTCGATGAGATTCCTTTCATAGAGTTCGAACAGCTCGTAGCTGACCAGAAAATCAGAGCCGTGGAGTTCAAGGATCATTCCCGATATAGGTTGTTTCAAGGTGAGCAGGTAGAGTAATTTCTTTTGAAGCGGGGTGAGGCTGCAGTTTTTCAGATCTGCGTCCGACCGAATCGAAAGCACCACGTCGTTGTTGGGAAACACGGATCGGATCCGTGCCCATTCATCCTTGCGCCGGATGCCTTCGAACAGCAGCGCATTGATATCGATTTTTATGAGGATCAATTCGTCGAGGTTGTATCCGCTGGAAGAGAAATGAAAGTACCCATCTTCCCACAAAAAAAGGTCATAGATGACTTCTTCCGTACGTGTGATGAGTGCCTGTTCGACATCCTCCTGGGAGACCATGCGCTCTTGAACCAGAATTTTGCCCAACACCACCCGGGATTGCAGATGGATCTCGAACGCCCGCTTAAGCTGGGGTTCGCTGATCTTTCCCTGAAAGAGCAGGAATTGACCAAGCTGCTTTGTTGGATCGTTCGACCTGGACGAAATGATTTTGCCGTCCTGAAGAAAAATGTGGACCTTGGTATTATCCCGGACGAAGGAAAGAGATCCCGTTTTCCTGCCAATCGTAGCCCATTGCAGGACTTCCGGCAAATCCATCGTCTTCAGTCTTCCGGAGAGCGACATCTGCGTATCCCTTCACCCGCTTAGCTTATCGGCCCAACCAACCCATCTATTCAGAAATTGGAAGAAAGCCTGATAAGATGGAGTTCTTGGGAGCGCGCAAGCTTGCTTTCGCTTTAGTTTGGCCCTATCCGGGAATAAAAGCGGCAGCTAGCTGCCGCGCGCCCCCGATACGATTTCTGGTGGCTGTTCCCGGGGTACAGGTGTATAAAGTTTTTTCTCGAATCCAAAGGAGCTGTGCTTGCTGCTGACATATGCGAATCAACTGACGATCCTTCGGATGGTGTTCGTCCCCTGTTTTGTCATTCTTCTCATCTGCGGCCATCCAAAAGCCGCAACGGTTGTATTTCTGGTGGCAGGCCTTACGGACGGCCTGGATGGGCTCCTTGCCCGGACGCTGAAACAAAAGACCGTCCTCGGTTCCTTTCTCGATCCGATGGCGGACAAAATTTTGTTAACGGCTGCCTTCGTCACCCTCACGGTCCCCTCTTTGCCCCTGGTTTTGCATATCCCGACTTGGTTGACGGTCCTGACGATCAGCCGCGACGTTCTCATCGCCCTCTCGGTGCTTATCATCCATCTCCAGACTCAACACACCAGTTTCCCTCCAAGCCTGCTCGGCAAAGGCACTACGGCAGTCCAACTGCTGATCGTCGGCGTATGCATGCTCGCGAATTTTGAACCCTGGCTGGCGATCGCCGTCTTCCCGTTGGTGAAGTACGCCACTTTGGCCTTCACGCTCGCCTCCGGCCTGCACTACTCTTATAGGTCGATGAAAATCATCGCGTCTTATCAGGGTCCGGGGAATGGTAAAAAAAGGGCTTAGAATCCTTGAGGTTGAAAGCGGATCGGTTGCCGCCGACATCGGCCTGGAGCCGGGGGACGACATCCTAGCGGTGAACGGCCACGGGGTGCCTGACGAACTGGCGCTTCAATTCCGGCTGTCCGAAGAACTTGTTGACCTTTTCGTCCGAAAACAAAATGGGGCGGAGAAGCATGTCGAGGCAGATCTCGCTGAAAGGACGGCGCTCGGCATCAAGGTAGAGGATTTCCGGACCCGGACCTGCAATAATGCCTGTCTGTTCTGCTTTATTGATCAGCTTCCCGGAGGTGTCCGCCCCAGCCTTCGGATCAAGGATGACGATTACCGGTTATCTTTTCTGCACGGCAACTACGTTACCCTGACGAACCTGTCTGAAAGGGAGCTTGACCGCATTATTGAACAGCGTCTCTCGCCGCTGTACGTTTCCGTCCACGCGACCGACCCCGACGTGCGGACCCGAATGCTGGGGCGCAGACATGTTGACGATCTGGATCGAAAACTGAACAAACTCATCGGGGGAGGAATTCAGATCCATGCCCAGATTGTGCTGATGCCCGAGATTAACGACGGAATCCATCTGAAGAAGACAGTGTTCGATCTGTACAAGCTCTATCCGGGAGTCCAGTCTATTGCCGTTGTCCCGTTGGGGCTGTCGGATCACGGCACAATCAAACTCCGCTTTTCACCGGTTACGCCGGCCTTCAGCCGGGCACTGATTCACCAAGCGGAACCCTGGCAGGAGCGGTTTCGAAGTCAGATCGAGAAGACCTTCGTCTATTTCGCGGACGAGTTCTACATTCAGTCCGGTATGAATCTGCCCCCAAGCCGCCATTATGACGAGTTTGCCCAGGTTGAAGACGGCGTGGGGATGGTTCGCAATTTTTTGGACGATTTCGAAACCGAGTTGGGCCGCCGCCGCAGATCGCTCCGCGGATTGAGCGGCGCGCTCGCCACCGCCAAGCTGTTTTTTCCCACCCTGCAAGGTTGTATTTCGAGGCTCAATCGCAAATTCGGTTCCTCCCTGCAGGTCTGCGAAGTGGAAAACCGTTTTATGGGAGGGGGGATCACCGTCGCCGGCCTGCTGGGAGGCCAGGACCTTCTCGCGGCAGCAGAAGCACTCGAAATTGGCGATTTCCTGGTGGTTCCGCAGGAATCATTGTCCCGCGTCGACGGCATCTTTGTTGACGATTTCTCTCCTGCCGATTTGTCCCGGCGGCTTGGGAAACCGGTCTATCCCGGCGGACGGACCGTGCATGAGTTTTTCCAGCTGCTGTATAAAATCGGCGGTTAGTGCTTCGTGGTTAGCAAAAACCGAATTCTTTCTCCCGCGAACCACTCAACACTAAACGCTTGTATTGCGCCGCGCTCTCTAGCAGAATTTAGAGCTTACACATAGGGGGGGCAAGGTAATGGCCAGAATTATCCAGGGGAAGCTGGATGCAAGAGGTAGTCGTTTCGCGATTGTCATCAGCCGATTCAATTCACTGATCAGCGACAGACTGCTTTCGGGTGCTCTCGACGCTCTCGAGCGGCACGGAGCTGCGCCGGATGATATCAGCGTCGTGTGGGTTCCTGGGTGTTTCGAAATTCCTTCGATCGCCAAAAAGCTGGCTTCGTCCCAGAAGTATGAGGCGGTGATCTGCCTTGGGGCCCTTTTGAGAGGGGAAACGCCTCATTTTGAATACCTCTCGTCGGCAGTCACGAAAGAACTGGGGCAAATCGGGCTTGATTCGGGCATTCCAGTGATCAACGGCGTTCTGACCTGCAACACGATGGAGCAGGCAGTGGATCGAGCCGGGCTGAAGACGGGCAACAAAGGATTTGATGCCTCCGTTACTGCGATTGAAATGATTGAATTGATGAAGCAGCTGTAAGAAGCGGCATCTTTGCACATCCGGGTAAATCAAATTCATGGGACTTCGTAGAGTCGCGCGCGAATGCGCACTTCAGATGTTGTATCAGCTGGATATCGGCAAGCAATCGAAAGATGAGATCCTGCGCACCTACTGGCAGATGAATGACCACCCGCCCAAGGTGCGCGAATTCGCCGAACAGCTGTTCGATGGGACTGTCGAGCGGATCAAACAGATCGACAAGGTGATCCAGAAGCACACAAAAAATTGGCGGCTGGTTCGAATGGCGGCTGTGGATCGGAATGTCTTGAGGCTCGCGGTTTTTGAGTTTTTGTCGGCGGGCAAAACCCCCGAGACCGTCGTTATCAACGAGGCGCTCGAGATTGCGAGAAAGTTTTCGACCCAGGATTCTGCCCAGTTTGTGAACGGAATCCTGGACAGCATTAAAAATGAATTGATGGACAAGGGGCGGAGGAGTAATGGAAGACCGGACTAATCTCCTGGAACAGCGCCGCTTCAAGCTGGATGAGCTGAAACGCCTGGGATACGATCCCTACCCGCACAAATTCGAATACACTCATCGGCTTGGGCAAATTCGGGAATCCCTCGACGCCGTCGGCGCTCCCGAACTGGAGCAGAGAAAAGAGTTCGTGCGGATCTGCGGCCGGATCATGTCACTGCGGCGCCAGGGCAAGGCCGGATTCGTCGATCTCTCGGATGGAGAGAACCGGCTCCAGGTTTATGTGCGCCGCGATTTTGTCGGGTCGGAAAATTTCGAGCTATTCAAATTGTTTGATGTCGGCGACATCATCGGGGCCGAAGGGACAGTATTCCGGACCCACACAAACGAACTGACGGTTTCTGCCACCAAAGTGCATCACTTGTCGAAAAACCTTCTGCCGCTCCCGGAAAAGTGGCACGGGCTCACGGATGTGGAAACACGTTTCCGACAGCGCTACGTCGATCTCATTGTCAATCCGGAAGTCCGTTCGGTCTTCGTCAAGCGCGGGAAAATCATCCGGGAGATCCGGAATTTTCTCGATGAACGGGGCTACCTGGAAGTGGAAACCCCTGTTCTCCAGACGATCGCCGGTGGTGCGCTGGCGCGTCCGTTCCGCACGCACCACAACGCTCTGGATGTCGAGCTTTACCTGAGAATCGCGCTGGAGCTTTATCTGAAGCGCCTGATTGTCGGGGGCATTCCGAGAGTTTACGAGCTAAGCCGCATCTTCCGGAACGAAGGGATTTCCACGCAGCACAACCCCGAGTTTACAATGCTCGAATTCTACCAGGCCTATAGCGACTACTATGACCTGATGGATCTATCCCAGGAACTGATTACGCGCCTGGCCGAAGTCATCACCGGAGCCAGGCAAGTGCGATTCGGAGAACATACGCTCGATTTTGATCACTGGCAGCGTCTTTCAATGAAAGAGGCCATTGTTCAATTCTGGCCCGAATCCGTTCCTGCGCCTTCGGATGGGGACCTCAAATCACTTGAAAAGCGTCGCTTTCTTGCGGGGTCCCTGCATGCCCACTTTGAGCTTACGGACGGTCCGGGAAAACTCCTTGCCACTCTGTTCGAGGCGGTCGCAGAAGATCATCTGATACAGCCAACCATCATCTACGACTACCCTGCCGAGGTATCTCCTCTGTCAAAAACCAAAGCGGACGAACCGGAGACCGTGGAACGATTCGAGCTGTACGTTGCGGGAATGGAGATCGCCAATGCGTACTCGGAACTGAACGACCCGGCCGAACAGAAGGCCCGGTTCGAGGAACAGCTAAGCGCCCGTGGCCGTGGAGATGAGGAAGCGCACGATATGGATTTGGATTATGTTCGTGCCCTCAGCTACGGTATGCCGCCCACGGCGGGAGAAGGAATCGGCATTGACCGGCTGACCATGATCCTGACTGATTCCCAGTCGATTCGGGAAGTCATCCTGTTCCCGTTACTCCGGCCGGAACCGCCGGCCGAGGATTGAAGAGCGTAAACGGGTTCTATGAAATTCGAAGTTTTTGTTGCTCTGCGATATCTCCGGGCGAAACGCAAGCAAACAATGGTTTCGGTCATTTCCACGATTTCGATTGTGGGGATGACTGCGGGCGTCATGGCTCTCGTCATTGCGCTTGCGCTCTCAACCGGTTTCAAGGAAGACATCCAGAGTAAGATCATCGGCGCGACCTCGGCCGTCAATCTGCTGCGCATAGACGGCACTTGCATTCTCGACCCTCAGGACCTTCTGAGCAGGATCGGTACCGTGCCTCGCGTAACCGGGAGCGCCCCCGCCATCTTCAACCCGGTATTCATAGCCAGCGCCGCGCGCAACCAGGGAGCCACTTTGAAAGGCGTGGATCCGGATCATGAGGGGGAGGTTTCGGATTTTTTTTCCCGCATCCTGGCCGAAAATCCGAGAGCCCTGGATAAACCGCCGTTGCCTGCAGACCAGGACCAGCCGCTTCCCGCTGAAAGCATCCTTATCGGAAAAGAGATGGCTCGAGCGCTGGGAGTCAAGGTGGGCGACACCTTGAAGGTTTTTTACCCGGTAGGGAGGATGACCCCTTTGGGGATGACGGCCTCCGAAAAAAGGCTGCGGATTGCTGCGATCTTTGAGTCGGGCTTGTGGGATATCGATGCGAACTGGGCCTATATCAATATCGATTCGGCTCGCCGCCTGTTTTCTTATCCTCCCGATTCCGTATCGGTCATTCAATTCAAAATAAGCGATCTCGAAAATGCCGAGGCCATCGCCGACGATATCCGCACCAGATCAGGGGCGGGTTTTATCACGACGACCTGGATCGAGCTCAATAAGCCGCTCTTCTCCGCGCTCAAGCTCGAGAAGCTGGTCCTGTTTCTCACGATCGGCTTGATAGTTTTTGTGGCCTCTCTCAACATCGTGACCACATTGATCATGATGGTACTCGAGAAGCAGGGGGATATCGCGATCCTTACTGCGATGGGTGCAACGGCAAAGACGATCCAACGAGTGTTCATGCTGCAGGGCGTCATCATCGGGCTGATTGGAACCGTTTTCGGTAATGTGTTGGGCTTGGGAACTAGCTGGGTTTTGAATACTTACAAGCTGATCAAACTGGAACCGGAGATTTACAGCATTCCGTTTGTCCCCTTCCACATCCGAATCTGGGATTCGATTCTGGTTTCTGCAACAGCCCTTTTGATCAGCTATCTGGCAACCATCTATCCCGCCCGAAGCGCGGCAAAGCTGGATCCGGTCGAGGTCCTTCGGTATGAGTAGCCTGCTAGAGGTGCGAGATCTCCACAAGGGGTATGATTCCGGGGATCAACGGCTGGCAATTCTGATTGGGCTGTCCCTCATCATCGGGAAAGGGGAGATGGTCGGGATAACCGGAGTTTCCGGTTCGGGCAAAAGCACTCTGCTTCACCTGGTCGGCGGAATGGACCGGCCGGACCGGGGTTCCATTAAAATTCTGGACCGGGAGATTACAGCCCTGAGTCCGTCCGAGTTGTCCGGCTTCCGAAATGAGATTATCGGATTCGTATTCCAATTCCATCACCTTCTCCCGGAATTCACGGCTCTCGAGAACGTCATGATGCCCCTGCTGATTCGAGGCGCCGCACAGCCCGAAGCGGCAGAATCCGCCGAAGCCCTGCTGCATGATGTCGGGCTGGCAAACCGGTCCCACCATCGCCCTGGCGAAATGTCAGGAGGAGAGCAGCAAAGAGTGGCGCTTGCCCGCGCATTGATCGGCAAACCGCGCCTTCTCCTGGCGGACGAACCCACCGGCAATGTGGACCCACAAACGGGGCAAGCGATCGGCTCTTTATTTCGTAACCTGCATGACAAACACGGACTGACTTCCGTCATCGTTACTCACAACGAGAGGCTCGCCCGCATCTGTTCACGAGCTTTTCGCCTGGAAGACGGGAAACTGATTGACGAATGAACGCCTGTGCCCCGGGTGCTTCCCTCTGCACAGATGAGTCCAACGGACTCCGTCTTCCACTTGTCTATTGGATATAAAGATTTAGGGTGTCCGCACTCGAGGGGCGTGTTTCAATTCGTCATTCATAATTCGACACTGAGTTTGACAGCCTTTCGAATCTGTTCGTATAATAAGTTGTAGTTTGTGGGGGTGTGAGCGCGATTCTATGTTCGAAAAGTACACTGAAAAAGCCAGAAGGGTCATATTCTTCGCACGTTATGAGGCAAGCCAGTTCGGCAGCCCGTACATTGAAACAGAGCATCTGCTCCTTGGGCTAATACGGGAGGACAAAAGCCTCACCGCCCGTTTCTTTCCGAAGCCGAATGCAACCATCCAGGAAATCCGCAAGGAAATTGAAGGACGCACGCTGGTCCGCGAAAAGGTGTCAACCTCTGTGGATTTGCCATTTTCCGAGGAAACCAAGCGCGTCCTGAACAGCGCCGCCGAGGAATCGGAGCGCCTATCTCATAAACACATTGGTACGGAGCATATCCTCCTGGGCTTGCTCCGCGAAGAAAAATCGATTGCGGCTGAGATTTTGCGGGAACATGGTCTGCGTACGGGAATGATCCGTGAAGAGTTGAATCGCAACCCCTCTGACAAGCATGCTCAAAACAGGCCAAAGGAACCGTTGAGCCTGGTGGAATTCTCGAGAGATTTGACTGAAGCGGCCACTAACGACGCGTTGGATCCGCTGATCGGCAGAGAGAACGAAACCGAGCGGATGATCCAGATCCTCTGCCGAAGGACCAAAAATAATCCGGTCCTGATTGGCGAACCCGGGGTCGGCAAGACCGCGATCGTGGAAGGCCTGGCACAAAGGATCGTGAACGGCCAGGTCCCTCCTCAATTGTCCGACAAAAAGATTCTCGCACTCGACATATCTCTCATTGTTGCGGGCACAAAATACCGCGGGCAATTTGAAGAGCGGCTGAAGACGATTATGAAGGAACTGGTGGAAAACCGGAACCTGATCGTTTTTATCGATGAACTGCATACTCTCGTGGGCGCCGGTTCGGCCGAAGGCTCCCTCGACGCGGCCAACATTTTGAAGCCGGCGCTGTCGCGAGGCGAAATCCAGTGTATCGGATCCACAACCCCTTATGAATACCGGCGTTCGATCGAAAAGGATCGTTCTCTGGAGCGACGTTTCCAGGCGATCAAAGTCGCACCTCCTTCGGAACGGGAGAGCGTAACGATTCTCGACGGCATAAAGGAAAAATACGAAACCTTCCACCAGCTGAGGTACACGGACGAGGCGCTGCAGGCTTCGGTTTATCTTTCCAACCGATACATCCCCGACCGGTTCCTGCCGGATAAGGCGATCGACGTTATCGATGAAGCGGGAGCTCGGGTGAAATTGAGAACCGCCTCGGTCCCTGAAGAGGTGGTAAACATTCAGCGGCGGATTCGTGTGATCGACGGCAGGATTGAGAATGCCATTTCAGCGCAGGAATTCGAAAAGGCCGCTCGCTACCGGCTGGAAGAGGACTTGGAGCAGGAAAACCTTCAGATCAGCCGGGAGCGCTGGAAACTGAATGCCACGACTCCCCTTAAGGTAACCAGGGAAGATGTCGAGGAGGTCATCGCCAAGTGGACGGGGATTCCGATGTCCTCGATTCACGAGGAGGAGATGTCGAAACTCCTCAGGATGGAAGAGGAACTGCACAAAAGGCTTATAAGCCAGGACCAAGCCATCAGCGCGCTGAGCAAGGCTATTCGGCGATCCCGCGCGGGCCTGAAATCCCCCAAGCGCCCGGTTGGATCCTTCCTGTTCCTCGGGCCGACCGGCGTCGGCAAAACAGAAATGGCGCGGTCATTGGCCGCATTCCTGTTCGGAAGCGAAAACGCGATGATACGCCTCGACATGTCCGAATACATGGAAAAGCATTCGGTGTCGAAATTGATCGGATCACCTCCAGGCTACGTCGGCCACGAAGAGGGCGGGCAGCTAACCGAGAAAATAAAGCGCAACCCGTACTCCGTCCTGCTGTTGGACGAAATCGAAAAGGCGCATCCGGACGTCTATAACATTCTGCTGCAGGTCTTTGAAGACGGACAGCTTACGGACTCGCTCGGAAACACTGTCGATTTCAAGAATACCATCATCATCATGACTTCAAATATTGGAGCCAGGTTCCTCGAAAAACGCGGCCACCTGGGATTCCAGGCCGGGACCGATGCCGACAAAAAGCGGACCGAGGAATTGATTCACGAGGAAGTGAAGCGGATATTCAATCCGGAGTTTCTCAACCGGTTGGATGAAATCATCCTGTTCGAATCGCTGACGGACGAAGACTTGGAAAATATTGTGGATCTATTGATCGGCCAGGTAAACGAAGTGATGAAGCAGAAGCGGCTATCGATCGTGCTGCGTCCCGAAGTGCGGAAATGGATTGTGGACAAAACCTGCCATAATCGTTCCTATGGAGCCCGTCCTCTGCGGCGGGCCATCCAGCGCTATGTTGAGGATCCGCTGTCGGAAGCGATCATTCAGAACCGCATCAAGCCGGATTCCACCCTTGAAATTTATCTGAGGGACGACGATCTCCACTATGTCCAAAGCGGTGAGCCGATCGTCTCCGGCGAAAAACTCGGATAACAAGTTTGCAAGTTCACGGATTTACGCGTTAAAGAGCGAAAAGCCAAAAGTCCGCAAGGTGCCTGCCTTTTTGCTGTTGTCCGTTTTATGCGTTCTTGCACTTCCCGCTTTGAAACGCGTGGTCAATGCGTCAATCCATAAACGCAAAAAATAAATGAACACTCCTTAGGCGGTGGAGTCTATATCCGGGCAGTGACCCCTAAGGCAGCGCTCCGATGGACTCGCGCTGGATTTAATCGCCCTTTTTATCTAAGATAGGGATTCATTTTGAAATATGATGGCAGGCTGGAGGATAGATGGTTAAATCGGTAAAGCTCGGAATCTGCATTTTGGGGTTCCTCTTATTCGGTTCTGCGGCTTTCGCTCAACAGCCTGCAGGAACAACAATTCAGCGAATTGACATCCGGGGCAATCGACGCATCCCGGAAGACACTATCCGCTTTTATATTCAATCCAGACAAGGCGAACCCTACGATGAAACGCGCTTGGGCTATGACCTGCGCGCCCTCTATAAATCCAATTTCTTCGAAAACATCGAGATTCAATCCGAAGACGGGGATACGGGGAAGATCATCAAATTCATCGTAAAGGAAAAACCTTTGATCCGCTCCATTGAGTATTCAGGCAACAAGTCCTTCACGGAGTCCAACATCCTTGATGCCTTCAAGGACAAAAAAGTGGGGCTTACCGTGGACAGCCAGTACGACTCCTCGAAAATACGTGCTGCGGAACGAGTTCTAAAGGATCTAATGATGCAGAACGGGAAACCCCTAGGCACGGTACGCACCGAAAGCGATATGATCGGCAATTCCGGCATGCGCGTACGTTTTGTCATGGACGAAGGCGCAAAAGTCCACATCGGGCAGATCAAGTTCGTCGGAAACAAGATCTTTAAGGATTCGGATCTGAGGGATTCCCTGAAACTCACCAAAGAGCACAGCCTGGTCACGTTGTTTAAGGGGACGGATAAATATCACAGCGAGAAGTTGGAGTACGACATCGATCAGAACCTGAAGGCTTATTTCAAGGAACACGGCTACGAGCAGGTTCAAGTGGGACAGCCCGTGGCTCGAATCTTCGAAGGGCCTCGCGGCTTTTTTCCCTTTCTCCGAAAAACCAGGGAGCAGTTTTTCATCGAAATACCGATCGATGCCGGGGATCAATACAGGCTTAATAAGCTAGAAGTGAAAAATTGCGGAAGTTTTTTCAAGTGTGATGCTCTCGCAGCCGGCTTCGGCATGAAAAAAGGGGACATTGTCAACGCCAAGAAAATCAAGGATACGCTCGAACAGATCAAGAAATTGTACGGCAACTTCGGGTATATCAATATGTCCTACATACCCGAACAGACGTTCGATGCCAAAAACAAGACTATGGACTTGACCCTGGACTTCCAACCGGACAAGCAATTTTACGTAAGGCGCATCGACTTCGAGGGAAACACGAAAACACGCGACAAAGTCATCCGTCGCGAAATGCTTCTGGAAGAAGGCAGGATCTTCAGCAGTGCTGCCCTCGACAACTCGGTCCTGCGCCTGAACCAGCTCGGTTATTTCGACAAAATCGAGGAAAAAGACTATGAAGTGAAGCCGGACGACAAAACCGGCCTGGTGGATGTGGGGATCAAGTTGAAAGAAAAAAGCCAGCGCTCGATCGGATTCACGGGCGGGGTCAGCGGAATATCCGGCAGTTTTATTGGGGCGAATTATTCGGACAACAACTTCCTGGGACGGGGCGAGAACCTGCAAGTCAGCATTACAGGAGGCACGCGCACTACGAATTTTAACATTTCGTTCACGGAGCCCTACCTGATGGACACACGCTGGAACCTGGGGCTTTCGCTCTTTGATCAGCGTTATCGTTATGATACCTACACGGCTTTCGGCCTGACGAACTCGTCGGGCAATCCGACCGCGCTTTTCACTCAAAAGACAAGGGGCGTCACATTGAACCTCAGCCGGCATCTCGGCCGTACCCTTTGGACCTTTGGAGGGAGTTACAGCTTTCAAAGGATCGCGATCAGCGATGTGCAACAAGGCTTTGAAACCTATGCCGTAGGCCAGTTCATCGGATTTGTGCCGTTGGGGACGGACCCAGCGACCGCTTTGAATGGGATTTACCGAAGCGAGGTCACCCCGACGCTGAGCTATAACTCGACCAACAGCTACTTCAATCCCACTCGAGGCACCGGTTTTACATTCTCGACAGGCGTCTCGGGCAAGTTTCTAGCGAGCCAATTCAACATGATCCGGCCGACGGTCCAATACCGTCATTTTATTCCGGACAAATGGCTGAGCCATGGGCGCAACGTATTCGCATTTAATCTGATTACCCAGTATATCCAGGCCTATGGGAATTCGAGTGTTCCGTTCTTCGACCGTTTCTTTAGCGGCGGAGAAAACACGGTCCGCGGCTTTGATATCCGATCCATCAGCCCCCTGGCGATCAGTTCGACTCCGCTGGTGGACGAGATGGGAAACCCGGTCATCGATTCGAAAACCGGCTTGCAAGCCAAAACCAGCACGATCATCCCCGTGGGCGGCGACACGTCGGTGGTATTTAATTTCGAATATCGCGTGCCGATCGCAGGACCATTGTCTCTGGCCACATTTTACGACGCAGGCCTGGACCGGGTCTCGAAGCCCTCAGCCATCGGAGACTTTGGAGCGAGCACCGTTACGGTCATTAATGCCACCAACAACAAGGTGCGTGGCTCGACAGGAGTGGAGATTGAGTTCATCCTGCCCGTGGTAAGTGCGCCTTTCCGTTTGATTTTTGCCTACAATCCACAAATCCTGGACACGTCTGTGCAGGTGGGGAACAATCTCCTGCATTTGAGAGAACCCGATCACGACGTTAAGTTCACCGTCGGGCGCAGTTTCTAATTCCTCTTTGCCGCCGAGGGGAACTGTAGTACATTGCCTGGTTTTAGGCATTACCCGGAAGTGCTTCAGGGTGACTCGAACAATTCAGTCCGGACTACGCCGGGTTGAATTTCAAAGGAGAACAGAGGTAATGAGTCGATTAATGTTGAGCGTTCTTTTCGCCGTCATCTGGATCCCAGTGCTCGGGATCGCACAGACCCCGTCTTCAACACCGGCGGCTCAGGCACCCGCCGTCATTGGGCCGGCCAAGATAGCATGGATAAACCTTGAACAGGCGGTTTTGACCAGCGACGAAGGCAAGGCTATGGTCGCGGAAATCCAGAAATGGGTGGACGCCAAGAACGTCGAAAATGAAACCATGAAGAAAGAGGCGGACGCACTCAAAAACCAGTTGAGTGTTCAGGGCTCGAAGTTAACGGACGAGGCTCGCGGGGAACTGGAAGACCAGATTGAAGCCAAAGAGACCACGCTCCAGCGTTTCCAACAGGACACTCAGAAAGAGATCGAAGCCAAGAAAAATAAAATGACGAATTATCTGGCGCGAAGAATGCAGCCGGTCGTCGAAAAGCTCGCGAAGGAAAAGGGCATTAGCGCGATCCTTATCCTCAGCTCCGCCCGGGACGCCTTTGTGGACCAGTCGATGATCATTACCGAAGAAGTCATCAAGGCTTACAATCAGACCTATCCGGTGAGTGGCGCTAAAGCTCCGGCCTCCGCGCCCAAGGCGGCTCCGTCAGCTCCGGCGCCAAAGAACCCTTAATCGAAACGGCAATATGGCGCCAGGTTCCAGGATTCTTCTCGAGGAACCTGGCGCCTCGCTTCGAAAACACGATGGAAAGCAGCTTCTCAACACAAAAGATCAACGAAATACTGAAGATCCTGCCGCAGCGTTTCCCATTCCTGCTAGTAGATCGAATCCTTGAAACCGACGGCTTGACCCGCATGGTGGGGCTAAAAAACGTCACCATCAATGAGCCGTTTTTCCAGGGACATTTTCCTGACCACCCCGTCATGCCCGGAGTGCTTCTGGTCGAAGCGCTGGCTCAGGTGGGGATCATTCTTTTGCTCAGCAGCGATCAAAGCAGGAATTCCAAGCTGGTCTACTTTTCGGGAATAGACAACTGCCGCTTTCGTCAGCCCGTCGTTCCGGGAGACCAACTCAGGATTGAGGTCAGAGTTCTGAAGCAGCGCGATCGCTATTTCAAAATGATAGGCCAGGGTCTTGTCGATGGCAACGTGGCGGTCGAAGCCGAGCTTTCCTGCTCGCTCGTCGATCGCCCTTGACAGAGCATTGACGCTATACGATTGACGATTGGAAACGCACGTCAACCCTTTCCAATCATCGATCGTATAGTGTCAATCGTAAATTCCCAAAATGTCCATACACTCTACGGCAATTGTCGATCGTTCGTGCGAAATATCACCGGAGGCCGAAATCGGTCCCTATTGCACCATCGGGCCCGGTACCCAGATAGCGGCCGGCACAGTTCTGGATTCCCATATCTCCGTTCACGGCTGGACCAATATCGGCGAGAGATGTCATTTCTACGCCCACAGCTCCATCGGAACGGACCCGCAGGATCTCAAGTACAAAGGGGAGCCAACCTATCTGAAGATCGGCACCGATAACGTGTTCCGGGAGTTTGTCACTCTGAATCGAGGCACGCGCGGAGGCAGGGGCATCACTGTAATCGGCAGCCACAATTTTTTGATGGCTTACAGCCACATCGCCCACGACTGTATCGTCGGAAACAATGTCATTATGGCCAACGCGGCCACGCTTGCGGGCCATGTGACGGTGGGAGATCATGCGACCGTGGGCGCCTTCTCCGCCGTGCATCAGTTCTGCCGTGTCGGCCCCCATGCATTCATCGGCGGCTTTTCCGTGGTCACACGCGATGCGCTCCCCTTCATCAAGACGGTCGGAGTGCGCAACCAGGCGCAGATTTACGGCGTCAATTCCATTGGGTTGCAGCGCAAGGGCTTTCCGGCACAATCCATCGCCGAACTCAAGCAGGCCTACAGGATCTGCTTCCGCTCCAACATGAACACAGGCGACGCATTGAAGCAGGCGAAAAAAATCCAGTGGACGGCACCTGAGGTCGCCACGCTGATCGAGTTCATGGAGAGTTCCGAGCGCGGCTTTATCCGATGATTCGCTTTACGCGTTCACGCGTAAACCGATAAACGCACTATGGCTGAAAAAGAAAAATATGGTCTCATTGCGGGCAACGGCCGTTTCCCGTTTCTCGTTCTGAAGTCGGCCCGAGAACAGGGAATCGACTTCGTCGTTGCCGCGATCAAAGAGGAAGCTTTTTCAGACATAGAATCCTGCGGATACCCTGTTCATTGGCTTGGCCTGGGAGAATTGGGGAAGCTGATCCGGCTATTCCGGAGTTCCGGCGTCCAGAAGGCGATTATGGCGGGTCAGGTGAAGCACGTGCAGATATTCGGCTCCGCCTTTCCAGATTTAACCATGATCCGAATGCTGGCAGGCTTGAAACAGAAAAACACCGATTCGCTCATCGGCGGGATTGCCCGTGTCCTCGAAGATTCAGGCGTTTCTCTCGTCGACTCCAGCATGCTCCTGAAACCCTATCTGGCCGTTCAGGGAACACTGACGAGGCGGGGACTGACCGCCGCCGAGATGTCCGATGTGGATTATGGACGCCCGATTGCCTATCGGATAGCCTCGATGGATCTGGGACAGACGATCGTAGTTCGGGACCGGGCCGTGGTCGCGGTGGAAGCGATGGAGGGCACCGACGCGGTCATTTTACGGGCCGGAGCGCTCGTCGGGAAAAAAAACCTGACGGTCATCAAGGTGAGCAAACCCAAACAGGACATGCGCTTTGACATCCCGGTCGTCGGGCTCTCAACACTGGAAGCGATGATCGCATCCGGCGCGACAGCCCTTGTCATCGACGCCGGCCGCACGTTGGTGTTTGATCGTGAGGACTTTGTAAAGGCAGCCGACGAAAACAGGATAGCCGTTGTCGCATTCGACGTTCCGGTGACGGGCAAGTCAATCCCGCCTGAATAGGAGTCCAATGGAGAAGATACGAGTAGGGGTAGTCGGTGTGGGAGCTTTGGGCCAACACCACGCCAGGGTCTATGCATCGCTTCCGGATGCGGACCTGGTGGGGATCGTCGATCCGTTCCCAGGGCGGGCAGAGGAAGTTGCCGGGCCGCTTGGGACAAAGGTGTTCCCATCCTACTCGGACCTTTTCGATAAGGTTGACGCCGTAAGCATCGCCGCCCCCACCACGCTTCACGGACAAATCGGCGAGCAGTTCCTGAGGGAAGGCATTCACGTGCTGGTTGAAAAGCCGATCGCCCATTCTCTGGAAGACGCGGACCGATTGATCCATGCTGCCAAAGCAAACAACCGCGTTCTCCAGGTCGGACATCTCGAACGCTTCAACCCTGCGGTGGTTCAACTTCGAGAAATCGTCCGAAAGCCGCGTTTTTTCGAAGCGCATCGCATGGGCCTTTTTTCGCCGCGCAGTCTCGACATCGACGTTATCCTGGACCTGATGATCCACGATCTGGACATCATTTGCCTTCTCGTCCCGTCTCCGGTGGCCAAAGTGGATGCCGTCGGAATCGCCATTCTGTCAAACCGCATCGATATCGCAAACGCCCGGATTCACTTCGAAGACGGGTGTGTGGCCAATATCACCGCCAGCCGGGTATCGATGGAGAAGATACGCAAGCTGCGGTTGTTTCAGAAACAGGAATACATATCCCTTGACTACACCCGTCAGGACGTGGCCATCTTCGGTTTGAATCAGAGGCCGGACGGGGGCATCCCGGAAATCGTCAGCCGGAAGCTGACTCCTGAAAGAAAAGAGCCCCTGCGGGAGGAATTGAGTGCTTTCGTCAGAGCGGCGCGCGGGCGGCAACCTGTTGAATGCAGTGGGGAGGACGGACGAAGAGTCCTGGCCTTGGCCCTGCAGATCCTAGCTCAGGCCGAAAGGGCCCAAGCCCTTGAAATTGACATAAGTTAGTCCTGTTCTCTATACTTTGGTCGATGTTTTGGGCGGAGCGTATTGATGTTTGATTTTGCCATTTCCCGAAATCAGCCCCGGCGGCCCACAAAAAGGATTTTCGCGTCCTGGATCGTCAGCGGTCTCATTCATTTCTTTGTCCTTTTGATGCTGATCCAGTTCCCGGAGCTCCTGCGCGGCGGGATGAACTACCGATTTCGCCCCTCGACGCTGCTCACGAATATTTTTGGACCGAAACAGGAAGATACCGGAAAGGACTGGCGAACCGTGACGGTTCTCCGGCCAATGATGGCACCATCCGCCGCCACTCTGAAAAAGTACCTTCCCGATTGGGACAAAAAAGGTTCCGGCTCGACGCCAATTCGCATCCGCTGGGGGGACGAGCAGAGGAAAGCACTGGAAAATGCGCCGCCTGTGCCGAAAATCCGGCGGGAACCCAAGGCCCCCAATCTGTTGCCGCC
>Ga0326728_10005331_pt1 | contig 36340 bp, 34 predicted proteins | sample MB3enrmetagenome_FD_207602 | JGI IMG/M metagenome (GOLD analysis project Ga0326728, IMG submission 207602) | Lab enriched peat soil microbial communities from McLean, Ithaca, NY, United States - MB31MN | ecosystem: Environmental > Terrestrial > Soil > Wetlands > Peat | place: USA: New York...
AAGCTGCTACAATATATACTAAATCATTAGCTGAACCTGCAGGAAGAGTTAAAGTACAACTGGATTGCGCCATGGTTGCGCCATCGACTGACCCATCTATTGCCAATGTAGTATCTGTGAATGTTGTTGTTGCTGTGTTTGTTCCGTCTGTAACTGTTACGGTGTAGAGGGGTGAACCCACGTTGCCTATTTGGTAAGTAGCCGTAAAGTTTCCGTTTGAATCGGAGGTTGTGTTGAAGCTGCTAATGGTTCCATCTGTTTGCTCAGTAACGTTTATGGCTACGTTGGCGTTGGGCAAAAAGCCTGTTCCGTATATGGTTACGGTTTCTCCCGGGTGATAGTCGGCTTTGTCAGTCCAGATGATAGCTGTTTGAGCCTTAACTTGCATACTCGCGAATGCGCAGATTGAAAGCGAAATTAGAATTACTATTATTAGAATTTGTGTTTTCCTTATTTTTTCATCCTCATTTTTCTTTTTAACTGAGGTTTGTGCTTCTCACGTTGAGGTAGGCGGATTATGTCTGGTTGTAGTGTGAGCGTCGGGTACCATGGTATAGACGATCTCTCCAAAACCGGAATACATCTAATTGGAATACGTCAAAAGTTACTGAAGAACAAAACATGCACGCTATTGTAGATTAACACGAAGATGTCAGATATGTAACCACCGTCTGTCTGCCAATTCACATAATTAAATGGACCTACAAAGCTTAAATACCCTTGTTGGCGTAACAAGACTACAACTAACGCTTAATTCGTCAACCGCAAAGTAACGATAAAATCAAAGCACTAAACGGTCAGAGGTTTCACAACCTTACTGCATTCTTAAAGAATTGCTTCTTTTTCCTCACTCATACAGCTTATTAGCTTAACGTTTTCTTTTAACCCGTTTTCCTCAATCAAATTCGCAAGAATTTCGCCGTGACAGCTCTGATATTTTATTTAAGGTGGTGCCGGGGGTGGGACTTGAACCCACGAAGGGCCTGAAAAGCAGGTCTTGATCTTCTCTGCCCTTCCACAGGAGGTTATCTAATCTGTCTTCATACTCGAAGGTTGATGAAGAGATGAAAATGCTATGTTTGGGGCACTTGAATTCGTCTGACGCTTGAAAATTTTTCTTTGTCTGGGAACTATATGTTGACAGTCTTTAATTCTATGCCATGGTAATCTATATCAGAATTTCCAATAATTTTCAAGCTTCCTAACAAAGTTAACAAAATGCGGTTCAATCTAACAGGTTCACTTCTTGGTTGGGGTTTCCTTCAACTTTTCGCTTTTTGTCGAATAAGAGCACAAATACAAGAACTGTCGCGATGATCACGGCAGCCGCTACTTCATAAATTCCTTCTTGAGATAAACTTTGAGACTGAGTTTGTTTTAGCAAGGCCAGTGGATGCTGAGGAAGCGATTGTGTTGCTGCCGGGGTTGAGGTAGGCGATGATGCTGTTTTTGGAGTGGGAGTAGCTTTAGGTATAGGAGTCGGAGTTTGTGAGGGGGGCGGCGTCGGTGCCGGAGTTGTCGTTGTAGTAGAAGTTGGAGGTGGTGTTAGTGCAAACGCTGCGAAAACGGAATATGAAGCCTGAACATTAGTGAGAGTGTATGAACTAACAGCGCCAACTGAGGCCCCATTCACGGTAACATCAGCTATGTAATAACCAATATTCGGTGTTATAGTGAAGCTTTGGTCACTTCCATAGTTGACAGAAAAAGTTCCAGAAGGACTGATTGCTCCGTTGGCTCCCGCAGTAGCACTGATAAGAGGATTCACCGTAAACGAGTTACTCGTCCCAGCATGAGTGCCATCAGTGGCTGTAATGGTGACGCCTAAACCAGCAGCAGTCACCTTAATTGTAGTCGATCCTACACCACTAACGAAAGGATTCATCACATCGGGACTAATCGACCCGGCAGAATAAGTCAAAGATGGCGTTCCAGTGTAGCCTGTGACTGTGTTCCCATATGCGTCTTCAGCCGTAACTGTTACACTGAAAGTGAAATAAGCAATCTGAGGACTACTAATATTGCTAAAAGTGAAGTAAGCGAGAACGCCAGGATTAACCGTGAAGCTGCCACTTGTTCCAGACACGCCGGAACCAGACGTGAAAAGCGTAACCCCTGAACCAGCACCTGTAACTGTTACTGAACCCGTCCAAACACCACGCGAAAAGACACCAGTGCTAGTTGGACTAATAGTTCCACTTGAAACACTCAATGTGTTAATTCCAGTATAGCTTGTAATCGTATTGCCATATGCGTCCTTAGCCGTAACTGTTACACTAAACGGTGTACCCGCGGTCTGAGCACCCACAGAGCTAAACGCAAAGTAATCCAGCGGAGCAGAATTCACCGTAACTGACACAGCAGAAGAATTCACCGATGCACCTGCATTATCTTTCACCTGAAGAATGAAACTCCAATAACCAGTAGCCGTGGCATTTGAAGTAGCAAAACTGAAACTTGCAGAGTTTGAACCCACCATAACGTAACTTCCACCAGGAGCTTTCTCAAGCCACTGATACGTGTAGGGAGAAGTACCCGTCGTCACCGAAGACGAAGTTAAACTGCTAGTCTGGCCCTGATTAACCGTGCCAGGAGTAGGCGTCACAGCCGGAGCAACCAAAGCAGAATTCACCGCAACCGAGACGGCATTAGAGGCTGGAGAAGTAACCGGAGTAGAAGCACTGTCAGTCACCTTACAGGTAACCGAATGCGAAGTCCCCGAAGCAGTATAAGAATAACTTACACTTTTAGAGCCAACAGCAACGCCGTCCAAGTACCATTGATAAGACAGAGTGCCTGAACCGCCGCTGGCCGCAGCAGTAAACGTTTGAACCTGACCAGCATCCATAGTAACTGGACCGGTAGGAGTGATGCTTACAGTCGGCGAGGCACTCACCGTAACAGTTGCCGCAGTAGACTGAGCCGAAGTCGTATCTAAACTGTCAGTAACCGTCACAGTAATCGAGTAAGAACCTGAGGAAACAGGAGAATAACTAAACGTCGACGTCGCCTCACCAATCTGAAGCGCAGAATCAACATACCACTGATAACCCGTATAAGATCCAGATCCACCGGCAGGAGTAGCGGTGAAAGTCTTACTCTGACCAACATCCATCGCCCACGAAGTAGGCGACACAGTAACGGAGAGAACAATATTCACGGCAACGGTTGCTGCAGTAGATTGAGCTGAAGTTGCACCTAAGCTGTCAGTAACCGTCACAGTAATCGAGTAAGAACCCGAAGCAGCAGGAGAATAACTGAATGTTGACGCAGTCTGGCCAGACTGAGCTACCCCATTCACATACCACTGATAAGACGAGTAACTACCAGACCCCCCGGAGGCAGTAGCCGAGAACGTCTGAGACTGACCAACATTTAAAGTCACTGAAGTAGGCGAAATACTAATGGATAGCGCAGAATTCACTGTAATCGAAACAGAGTTTGAAGTGACCACTGCAGAAGCTGCATCAGTTACCTGAAGCTCAAAACTCCAAGCACCCGTGGTCGTAGAACCCGTAGTAGCAAAAGAATAGCTGGATGAAGTTGCACTGCTAATCGCCGAGTAAGAACTGGCACCAGGAGCCTTCTGAAGCCATTGGTAAGTGTACGGACTTGTGCCAGTCGTGACAGCAGTGGAACTCAAAGCCGAAGTTTGACTCTGATCAATCGTACCCGCAGAAGCAGAAGCAGTCGGAGCAACCAGCACAGAGTTCACTGTAACGGTCGCTGCAGCAGATTGAGCTGAAGTTGCACCTAAGCTGTCAGTAACCGTCACAGTAATCGAGTAAGAACCCGAGGAAGCAGGCGCAAAACTAAACGTTGACGCAGTCTGACCAGTCTGAGCAACCCCACCCACATACCACTGGTAACTTGTGTAAGACCCTGAACCGCCACTAGGCGTAGCAGTAAACGTCTTAGATTGGCCAGCATCCAAAGTAGCCGTTCCAGGGGAAACAGAAACAGTTAGAGCAACATTCACCGTAACAGAAACCGCTGCAGACGTGACCATAAACGGTGAACTGGCGCTATCAATAACTTGAAGCTCAAAGCTCCAAACACCTGCCGTTGTAGAACCTGTAGTAACAAAAGAATAGCTGGATGAAGTCGCACCGCTAATCGCCGAGTAAGAACTGGCACCAGGATCCTCCTGAAACCACACATACATATACGGAGAAGTACCCGTTGACACAGCAGTAGAAGACAAACTGCTAGTCTGACCTTGATTCACGGTGGTCGGAGTAGCCGTCACGGTCGGAGCAACCAGCGCAGAATTCACCGTAACCGTAACTACGTTTGAAGAACCAGAAAGCCCGTCTGCACTGTCATTAGCCGTCACATAAATCGAATAAGAACCCGAGGAAGAAGGAGAATAACTAAACGTCGAGGTCACCTGACCACTCTGAAGCACAGAATCAACATACCATTGGTAAGACAAAGTGCCAGAAGCGCCAGAAACAGAAGCAGTAAACGTCTCAGTCTGGCCAACATCCATAGTCCAAGAAGTAGGCGACAAACTCACAGTCGGTTGAGCTTTGGCTTGCATGCTTGCGAATGCGCAGATTGATAAAAAAATTAGAAATGCGATTATAAGGACTTTCAGTTTCCTCATATTTTTATTCCTCATTTTATGTTGATTAAGAATTGGGCTCTTCACATTAGTTAGAAGCTCATTATGTTTGGCTGTATAGGGGAGTCAAGTATCTTGATATAAGCGCGGTTTTCAGAACCTGAATAGTTCAAAAAATGGAGTTCGGTGTTCGTTGCTGAAAAGCAGAGCATATTCGCTACGTTGCTGTCACACGTAATCTGTACATGTGAAAAAGCACCATTATATGGTATGTGTTAAAGACTATTAAAAGTTGACTGTGCCTAAAGGCTTCAAGGCGTACAGAGGTTCTCGGACAGCTCATTTAGAAACCACGCGGCGTTGACCTCTAAGCACCTACCGAACAATCAAACATGAGTGGAGAGACAAAAAAAGAAAAGGAGTTGAAGCTGACACTGAGTGTTTACTTATAAGTAAGCTGATTTGCCTCTGACGCACCACAATCCGCCTTTAAGGCTAAATTTCGCAGTTATTGGACATTTGCTGCAGACGCAGCCTGCTTTCTTAACTGGTTCCTTTGCCTTGCCCATCGAACAGAAGAAGCCGCCTGTTAAAGGTGAGCCATTAAATGTGGGACAGGTTCCGCAGAGGCATAGCTGCACGTTTTCAGGAGTGTCAGGAATGACTATACCCATGTTTTATTCACCAATTCAAAAGTTGTTTAGATGCTTTTTAAAAAGTACATGTAAAATTATTATTAGAGGGCGATTTGAACATTTCGTAAATTAACACGCCTGAGTGGATTTTCTTAGTGGAAAACTGCTTGAAAACAGCATCTCAGGCGTTACTTAGCGTTTACTTAAGGTAGCGCAGAAACCAATCTGTTGATAGTTTAGCGACTTCTTCAAGTTTGCCTGGTTCCTCAAAAAGGTGAGTTGCACCCGGAATAATCACCAGCTTCTTTTCAGCCGACATTTGCGCCATCGCCTGCCTATTTAACTCAATTACTTCTCTATCCAAACCGCCCACCAACAAGAGAGTCGGCGCCGCAACTATGGGAAGATAATCAGTTGCTAGGTCAGGGCGTCCTCCGCGCGAAACCACAGCCACAATCTCGTTTGGAAGTTTTGCAGCCGCAATTAAAGCTGCTGCGGCGCCGGTGCTTGCTCCGAAGTAGCCGAACGAGTAATTTTTTGTTTGGGGGTCTTTTTTGAGCCATTCGGTTGCACTGATGAGGCGTTCAGCAAGTAAGTTGATGTTGAACCTGTACTCTGCTGTTACTAAGTCTTCTTGATCCTCTTCGTTAGTGAGCAGATCGAATAGTAACGTTGCGATTTTTTGTGTGTTGAAGAATTTTGCGACGTATCGGTTTCTGGGGCTGAATCTGCTGCTGCCGCTTCCATGGGCAAATAACACGATGCCTTTGGCGCTTGAAGGAATGGTTAAGTTGCCTTCTACAACTACATTGCCAACTGGGATTCTAACGGTGGTTTCTTGATGAATCATGAGGTCACTATCCCAGCTGGTTTCTCACGATTTTTCTGTTTGCTTTGTTTGAGCAGTTGTATTACCTCTTCGTCGGTGGTTTGGCTAAAATCATTGTAGAACTGTCCTATGGCTTGGAAATATTCTGGAGTGTAGAGGCATACGACATGGTCTGCTTGTTTTTCTAACTCTTTAATGGTTGAAGGCGGAGCAACTGGAACGGCAACGGTAACGGTTTTTGCGCCCCTGTTTTTAACTGAAGCCAAGGCTGCTTTCATGGTTGAGCCCGTAGCTATCCCATCATCCACGATAATAACATCATGACCTCGCAGGCTTGGGGAAGACTCGCTTTGCCTGTAAAATTTTAGTCTGCGCTCAATTTCACGTTTTTGCCGCTCGCTCTCTTCTTTAATATAGTTCCCTGTTACCCCTATGTAAGCGATCAGGTTGTCGTCGAGGATTATGGTGCCATCCTCAGTCATGGCTCCAATAGCCAACTCAGGATTGTCAGGCGCACCAATTTTACGCGGAATAATAACGTCCAAAGGAAGGTTGAGCGTTTTAGCGATTTCATAGCCTACAACTACGCCGCCCCGCGGAATCGCTAAAACAATCGCGTTTTTGCCAGCAAAATCCGCCAAGGCTGAAGCTAAACGTTTTCCAGCTTCAATTCTATTTGCAAAATAAGTCATTTTTCTTCTCCTCAGAAAATTTACTATCTACATTAAGAGCAGATTGGGATATAAAAGCAGTGTTATGCATTATAGATGCAACTCGTTTTTTCAAAAGCTCTTTTACCTTTGGCTTCTATAAGCTTTAGCACCAAAGTAAATGCCTGAGAAACTAAAATATTAAGAGGCGGAAAAAACAAATCACAGCTAAAAAAAGGGACTCTTAATTTTATAACGCAGGGTTTAACGATACTTTAACGAACTCTTATGGATCTACGAAAAAGTGAGGGCTTCCTTATCGCAAAGCTTTCATTTATCAATAAAGCTCCGCCAATAATCGCTCCAAAGCTACCGAATACGCAAATATACCTATTGTAGATGCTAAAGAGAGGTTGGACTGCTGGTGGCCAGACAAATATTGCGAAAGCCAAAACTGGCACGCCGACAACTAATGATATAATTCCCAGCATCAGTTTTACTTCAACATACTCGTCTATTATCAGTATTACTTCAACATGCTCTTTTTTTTCATCCGTTGCATTACGCCTTCAGAAATTTTAGAGCTAACTAAAATCCATTCTGTGGAAACGGAGTGAATTGGAAGGTTGCAGTTATCGGGGTGGTAGTGTCAACTAAATCATACGAGTAAGTTACTTGGATTTCATAGTATTTTGTAGTTGAAATGCCTTGATGAATGTAGGCAACGGCGTCTTGTGTCAATCCATTAATAGAAGCCACGGTAGTTGAGCCTGTTGGATTAGCGTAAAGGGGTTCTGCGGTCCAAGCGCTCCAAGTCCCGTCGCCCGTCGAAGAGGAAGAGAGGACTGTTATGTCAAAATTTGAAAATTCGGTTGGGTCCATTGCTGTTGTCAGCCCCACCTCAACTGCACAGACCTTATTTGCATCTGTTACAACCTCAAATGCATAGGTGCTTGTGTCTCCCGTGTTCAGCGTGGTCGTCGAAGATCCGCCTGGCATATACTGTACCTGGTTCACCTCATTCACATAAATGGTCCACGCTGCAGTTGTCGTGCCAACGCTAAGCTGTACCGTTGGAGTTATTGTCACCGTGCTGGTATACGTTACTAAAGCAAAGCTTATAGAAGCTAAGCAGATGGATAAGCAGATGAGGCAAAGGACGCCTTTAATGCCTAGCGAAGCGAATAGCTTTAGTATTTTTCTCTTATTTAACATGCCATGTCATTGTATATGTACGATAGATATAGACAGATAAACGATTTATGAAAGCACAATCCATATTTGAAATCTTAAACTTGTTTGCGAAGCTATCTATCAAGTTGTTACAAGAGATTGCAAGTTAAGGCTTCCGCGTTTTCACCGCTTAACACAACGGAAAACAAAAACGCAAAGATGCGCCAGAACCAGTTAAGCCTTTAATGACGGAAGTGGAGTCACAAAGAACACCGACGTTCGATCTGTCAGGTTTTTTTGGTTAGCTGCAGGTTTTCTTTGTCGAAGGCGAATTCGCTGAACCTCTGCGTATAGTAGAGTCTTAGGTATTCGCCTGCAAACTTTGCTTGGAATGGAAGGTCTTGCGGTGAAAGACGCTTCTTCTGTTTTAATTGCTCTTCGATGGCTACTTCCGCCGTTGGATAGTTAAGCAGAAATTCTTTTTGCTCATTATAAACCGCCAATGTCTGCACTGCCTCATCAACGTAAGACAGGTAAATGGGCAAGTTTTCCATTATTTGGTTAATCTTATAGCTTGATGGGTTTGAGAGTGTTTCGGTTGCTTTCTTTAGGCGTTCACGCAAGGTGCTGTTTGTCTCCCACATGTAATCTTTTGTGGGCAGCAAACGCTCAATCGAGTCTTCCTCACTGATCAATTCAGCATACAGCATAGAAAGCACGTCCTTGGAGATGCCTAGGAAAGATTGAATGTCATCCTTCAATGCGATAACATCCACGATGTTCAGTTGGTCTTTATCAGTTTTTTCTGCTGTTAATTTGATTGACTCAGCTTTTTTGGCGTAATCCAGCACTTTCGGCATGTTCTCACCGAAAATCGGCGGCAAAACGTCGCTTTCACTGCTCAAATCTGCAATTGGCTTTAAGGAGTTTTTAAGATACCTCATTGAATACAAGATGTCAGCACCATACTGTCTCTTCCAATTATTCAACGAACTATACAGTGCCTCTATAGCAATCCAAGGTGACTCTTTTTGCTCAAGCTTTTGCAAGGTGAACTCTATTGCTCTGCTTTTCTCTGGAAGACTCGGGTCATACAAAGATCTAATAATTCCATAAATCGGCTCGGCAATTTGAACAACATCTTGAGCAAGAACTCTTCCTCCTTCTAAGATTTGTTTGATGGCTTCTATTCTTGCATCAAGCGGCATCTCTCTTTGAAAATCAGCATTCACCTTTGATTTCACGTCTAAGCCGCTGTCTTTAAGTTTCCCAATCCAGTTAGAAAATTCACAGTTAACAAAAATCTGGTATTCAGCCAGTATAGCGTTTAGTTCGGACTCTAAGTCGTCAATATTTTTGCTTAACTTTTCTAAGTCCTGCAATTTCTGATTTAAATCTTCCACTTCGTAAAAGTGCATCGCCGACTTTTTCTGTGTGTCTTCAAGTGAGTCTTTGATAACTAACATTTTTCCTTCAGGCGAACTTACATCCACAGGAATATTTTGCTTAACGTTAGTTAGTTGACCCTCAAAAATCTTCAATTTATCCATAAGCGCTTTAGCTTTCTCTACGATCTCTGGATCTGTCGCCGTTTGCTTAGGAGCATAATCGATAAAGGCTACAGGAAGAGTAAACAGAAGCGTCGCCAAAATTCCAAACACCATTGCCATAACGCTAACATCAGCCGTAAAAGCCAAAGGCACTTGAAGAGCACCCAAAAGAACAAAGAACAAGGCTGCGATAATGGTGGCAGTGAAAATTGGAAAAATCTTATTTTCATTGCCGATTGAGCCCTCCTTAAAGAAAAGTCTTAAAAAGTAAATAAAGCCCAAAGCAAGCCCCACCACAATGACGAGGAACATGATTAGACCAGGAGCAGAATCACGATATTGCGATAACGCAGCGCCAAGGTTGCGCCCTTGAATATTAGGGATCCACGTAAGCTGACCGGCAATTGCATAAACAACTTGAGACGTGGTATACAATCGAAACTGACTGAGCGACGAATTAAGATTGGCAGAAATTGAGCTTAAAGAAGTAAAAAGAGGTGGGCTTGAACCAGCTGCATTCCACCAATCAGGTCTAGCAATGGTTAAAACGGTATAGTTAAAGTACTGAAGAATCTGAAGGGGCACCGCAATCAAGGCGTAATAGACAACTGTTAAGGCAACGTATTTTTTGAAGTATACCGCTGAAGCCAAAATCAATGGAATAGCTAAAAAATATGTTGGAGCAAAGAAAAGCATCGTGACCGCCAATATACCAAAATCAATGGCAAGAGCACTCTGGTAACGGTGAAAAATTATGGGTAAACCAACAAACAATGCCATCCAGACAACGACTACTGCAACACGAACCATTGTAGCCCCGAGATAGGAAATAAAGTACAATTCGGCCAAATGGTACATCAAGCCTAACCCAATAATAACGCCGCCGATGGGCATTCCAATCATTGGATGCTGAAAAGTTATAAACGCTACCAAAACTGCAAGCATGATTGGCAATGGCTGAGGAAAAAGGGGCAACAAAGACATCCCCAACCCCATAGCGACAGCTGTTACCAAAAAAGTAATTATTTTCAATGTTTGAGACTCTTGGCTGCGTTCCTGCTCTTCCTTTTCCTTTCTCTTCTGATTCCTTGCTTTGAACCAAGATATTAGACCAGTATTTTTTTGAGAGGGGTTATTCAATCAATTTACCTAAAGCCTTATTTTAACTAACACTTCTTAAAGGTTATGCAGGTATCTCTGATGAAAGATGAAAGAAACACCTTTGATGTTCTAGAAAGTGTTAAGAAACATATAGAAACCTTAAAACCACTGCTACCTAAGCAAGCGTTGGTTTGCATTGGTGAATATCCCATTAAGATATTATTAAACGAACCTTATGTTAATAAAAATGACGAAACGTTGCCGATTCTCCTTGGAAAATCAAGCGATGACATCTTCAAATGGGTTCCAAGAGGATTTGACCCCCTCCTTGTTTTAGGCTTTGAAGACGCAAACATTGACACTCACTTCTGGTATAATGTATTACCATTTGTTTCAAAAGACGAAACGTTAATTGAAGGGTTAAAGAAAAAACCCATAGAAAAACTGCATAGCGCAATAATGATCGCATCAGTATGGGATGGAATCGGCAGCGCTTCATTACCAACCCTGATATCGAAACTCAAGGCCTCAAACATAAATTCACTATCCATAGCCATATTGCCTTCAAAAATACAGCCTACAGACGCATACTTCAACTCGCTTGCATCATTAGGAATGTGTGCATCCAGTGATGCCGCAAATGTTGTGCTCTTTGAAAGAGACTTACTTGAAAACTTTGAAGGAGTCGATAGAAATGGCTCCCTCATAAAAGGTAACATGGTAGCCAATTACTTGGTAAACCTGTTGCTATCTAAGGAAACGCTTGTCCAAGAAATATCCGAGTTATCTAGAACATTCAATGTCAAAATGTACTCTGTTCTAGTAGCGACGGGGGCAAGCATCAAAATTTATGGTTCATTAGAAAACATGTTAAAGGCAATGTTGCTTGAGCCCCTTTTAACCTTTGATTTATCAAGTGCTTCATTGCTTTATGTTCTTCTTCGTATGCCAGTAAGCCTCAAAGATAAGTTTCCGAGAGGAAAAATCGAGTTAGAAACAGCAGGCTGGTTTAAGGAAAAAGCTAACCTCAAATCCATCTACATAGCCGAACCTATCTACGTTGAAGACACAAATGACCGAATAGACTTAATCTTATTTGTCGGCGGTTTTGACACAGCCAAAATGTTCACTGACTTAGATAAGAAAGTTAAAAGCATGAAAAATCGCGCGGTTGAAAAAGGTTTCATAAAAGAGGAAGATTGGCAGGCCATCATGAAAAATTTAGAAGAACAGAAGGAGCAATAAACTCCTCCCTAAAGTTTACTTTTCTTTTTGATTGTTATTGCTGTTGCTTTGATTGCTGCCGTTATTTATCTCTTTAATAACGTCGGTAGCGGCAACTCCGTGCTCAAGCAGGTAAGATCTGGATAGGTGTCTTTCGAAATCACTAGATTTGTTGTAAAGTAGTTGCATTTCATCGTAGGCTTCCATGTCTTCAGGTTTTCCTCTACCGCCTAGAACCAGCACTCTTGTTTCCCATGGATCACGAGAGTCAATTACACGAACGGTAATTGTTCTAGACACTTCGCTGGTAACGTAGCCTGCTAAGGCAACGTAAATCTCTTGAGACATTTCTTCTGTCCACAGGCTTGAAGGTGCTTGCACGGTAACCCAAAGGTAATCTGTTTTGTAAACTGGTTTATAGCCCATGACGCTTGGTGTTTTGAAAGTCCTAATTACACTTTTCATGTAATCCTTAAAGTGGTCCATGTCAAGTATGTCTTTGAATATTACGTCTTTTGTGAGGCTTTCTTCCTGTTCAGTGAGTATCTTGAAGATTATCTTAAGTTGTTCGCTTTCAGTGAGGTCAGCTGACTTCACATAATATTTCTTAGGCGCGGCAATGTCAGCAAGCTTTCCTTTATATTCACAGTTTAAATCTACGATCTTATTCAGTCTTTTCCGGTAATTAGACGTAAGTTCAAATCTCTTTGCTAATTTTTCGTAAAGTTTAATTGTGCTGTCAACTTTGTTAAGGTTCTCAAGCGCATAAGATTCTTCTTCCTCTATCCTTTTTAGGTCTCGGTCAAGCTCCAGAAGCTGTTCTCTTGCATACCGTTTTGAGCTGAAAGTTTTTCTTAGCTGCCTCTCCATTTTTTCCTTATCGAATTCTTTTCGCTTCTTTGTCTCTTGCACTCTCATGACTTCGTTGTCGAAATTGCCCCTTTTCTTCATGCGGTTTGCCTGTATTTCGTTAATGTATGTTAAGTGTTCATCAATCATTCTTGACTCGTCTTGTGGCGTTCTAAGAATCATCTGAATTATAAGGTAGATTGTTGCCAGTTCTGATTGAATGTCTTTTAAGTCTTCTAGTTCGCGTTGGGATTCTGGAAGCACCTCATAGTATCTTATTAAAGCATCAGTCAGGTATCTTGTTTCGTCATAGAATTTCAGGATGTTGAGGGATTTTTCAGCAAGCTCTGCTATATTGACTAAATCCTCCAAAATCTTCTTTTGCCTTAAGGTAAAGACTTGTGAGCTGGGGATCAACTGTTTGAGCCGATCTACGATAATTGCTTTTCTTTCAGAGAAGTCTAAATATGTTTTTGTTAGGTTTGTGAGTAAAGCTTCTAGATTATCTGTTTTTCTTGAGCCATCTTTGCGCAATGTTAGGTTTATTATGGCGTCTTCGATTGGTCCTGTTTTTGCCATTAACTTTATGGTTGACAGGAACTTCATGATGTCATTTAACCAGTTTTTAACCTGTATCTCGACGCCTTTGACATGTAATTCCAAGTCATCTTCAAGCCGTGGATTGCTGTTAATGACTGTCTTAAGTTTTTCCTCGAACTGCTCTTCGTTGTAAGTGCCTGTTTTTATAAGATAATTCTTGAAAAGGTCCCTTGTTACTTCATAATCCACTTTTACGATGTCGTTGACTTCATCGAGGACGTCCAGTTTTTCTTTTCTCAGCTCCTGCTGAATTTCTAGTCCCTCGTAATTCAACTTATAAGCTGAGATGTATTCTTCAACAGGATAGATTACCTTAACCATACCCAACGTGTGCGCTGAATTGTTGGTGAGTCCGACTTCTGTGCCGATTCCTCCTAGAAGGTCTGCTAAGTCAAAGTCCATTAAAGTGTAAAGCATGTCCACAACCATGTCGTCCAGTTCTTTTCGCGCATTAACAATGTTGCCTACTTTTGAGTAAGCAGGTAACAGTGGCAAGTAGATTAGAGCATTCAAAGGATTTCTATAGTAGTCACCGTATGTTTGGATGACATAGTCATTGTAATCCTTATTCAACAACAGCGAAAGTTCATTCATCGACACAAATGCAGAGCATCCTTTTGCTGGCGGATCATCTCCACCACAAGGAGTTACAACGAAGGCTATGATCGGTACACCAGAGCCTAAAACTTTTCGCAAGTGCCTAGCGAAATCAAAGAATATACCGCTTCCCGTGCCACCGCCTAATCCATAAACCAAAACCACTGTCGGCGTAATTATTGATGAAAGAGCTTGCTCTTTGAAAGAGTTTATGCAACTTCTAACTATTCCAAGTTGATAATAGTTTAAGGCGTAGATTGCTTTGGCTAAGGCTCTTCTTCTGCCTGCGCCGCCTGCCATGGGTGGAATAGCCATTGTTGATTGTAGCCATGGACTGAAGTTTTCAAGTTTTGCCCCTTCGCCTACGAGGTATTCGTTGTATTTTTGGTTGATGAAATCAAACATTGCTTCGGCAGTTGGGAATTTTATTGACTGGGCGATCAGGCGCATTCTTTCGCTTGGGATGCCTGCCTTAACCATTGATTTCTGTATTTGTTCATTAGTTTCTTGTAAATCTCGGATTTCAGGGTCAGCGATGTCGATTGCTAAAAGAGAAAGCCTTGTAAGGTCATTCTCCATCAGTTCCCTAGTTTTTTGGCTTTTTAAAAAAGCTTCTACAATATTAGTTCCAGCGGAACCGAGTCCTATCAGTTGCACGCTGTTTTGGTAGATTCTCGTTGTTATCACATCCCGACTAATCTTTTCAGTCTGTCCTTAACCGACTCCAAATTTGACGACATTGTTCTATCAATCTTTGAAGCTCTCAACGTCAAGCCTTCTAAGTCCTTGATTTGGTCTTCAACCACGAGTTGGAAGTAGCTAACTTTGCCTCTTAATCTAATGAACATGAATGCGAATACTGCTGCTATAACTGCCAAGACAACGGCTACTGGGATAAAGAGCGCTTGCGTAGTTGATGATGGAGGTGCGCCGGCAGAGCTTAATCCGTTTAACAGGCTCATTGCGCCCGCAGTGAAACCTTCAGCCTCCAAAGCTTCAGATTCGTTAATGACGTTTGCATAGATAGCAACGTATCCAGACGCAACACCAGAACTTTTTAGACTTTTCAATGTAGATTCTTGCGTGCTAAGGGCACCCAGGTAATTATAAATTGCGGCGTTTATAATATTCGGGGCAATCTCATCTAAAACGGTTCCAGTGGGGTCTGTAAGCAAAATCATGTCACACGGTGTTGGAATATTTAACGTTAATCCGTTAGGTGTTGTTTGTTCTACCACACCTGTCGGGGTTACTCCGTAACAAGAAATAACAAAAGTTCCCGCAGCTTCGGGAAACGAGAAGCTTCGCGAGTTAGGGTCAAAACTTCCCAGACTGTAGTTCGTTGACACAAGTTCCCAGTACATATTTGGTTGCAAAGTTGAATGCTGCATGCTCGTGCCTAAGGTTAGGTCGGTAGAGGGATTGCTTACACCAATATTGATGGTTGCGGTCACAACTACATTTTCGCCTTCAGTTATATCGAGAGTACCGCTTGTTTTACCCGTTGCAATGTCCTTGGTCAGAAGATTTACCCCTGAGGATGCGTCTGTAATGGTGTATTTTGTTATCCATTGACCAGTTCCAACAGTTTGAGCTTTAACGGTCGAAACTGAAATCGAAGTTATGAACATGGTTGTTAATATTAAAAGGAGACTTAAAGCGAGAATTTTCTTGTCCATTCTTTTATTCCTCAATTTTTGATACCACATGATGCATATAACATTTGCGCTAAACCGCATATATTAAAATTTCCTTAACTAATTGATCATAAGGCTGTTAAAGCGGTGGTCGCTTAAAGCTGAAATTGGTCGCCTCTATGTTAAAGGATAAGAAGATTAACTTTAACTGAAACTGTATAACATATGTAATACAAGTGGTTAAAGATGGATATTGTAAACGTTCGCTTACCCGATAAAGTTGTTTCAGACATAGATAAACTGGCTAAAAAGCACAGTCTCAGCCGATCAGAGGTCATGCGCCAAGCGTTAACTGTTTATTTGCATCTTGTAGAGAACGTTGGCTCAATGTTGCGGCCCATAGTTTTCCAAGTGAAGCCTGCACAGATAACTTATACGCGAAGAGGCGATGTTTCAATCCTGAAAGTTCCCACAGGCCACGCTATCGTAGCAGGGTCAACCTCGTCTGGAGCAGTTGGCCCAAAAATAATGGATAAAGTCAAAGTTGACGGGCGTGTGTTAGGAAAGTTTCTGGCAAGGGTTGCTTTAATGGATGTGATTGCGACAGGCGCGTTTCCTCTTCTTTTGTCAGTCACGTTAGGTGTAGAGAAGGAACCAACAGGCAACGAGATATTAGAAGGCATTCGAAGAGAAGCCAGAACCCTCGGTCTTGACCCAAACCAAGTACTCATGGAAAACACGGAGGACAACTTTGAAACCGTGCAAACTGGCGTTGGCTTAACGGTAGTTGGTTTTGCGAATGAGGATGAGTTAAGGCTTGGAAAAACAAGCCCTGGCGACTTAATAGTTGCCATTGGCAAGCCTAAGGTTGGTGACGAAGTGATTTTGGCAGAAGCTAAGGGAGAAATTGCTGACCTCAAAAATGTTACTCAACTTTCTCAGAAAAAATATGTCCATGACATCGCGGCTGTTGGCACTTTCGGCATTGCAGATGAGGCAAGGATGATGGCGTATAGCGTTGGTAGGCAATTGAAGCTTGCTGAGGTGAAAGGATTGGATTTAAACAAGTCTGCCGGTCCAGCCACGGTAATCCTCGTAACTGTAGCCAAAGAGAACCTTGAGGACTTAACGTCGTTAATCAGTAAACCAATCAATGTTGTAGGAGAAATACTATAGCAAAGTAAAAAGAATTAGTTTAAGCAGGTATCGTTTCAGCTTTTTGCTGTTTGGTTTGTTCTTCTTTAGCGATTTCTGCCTCTGCTATTTTTAATGATTCTTGGTATGCTAAGTCTAATGCGAATTTTTGCAGGAGTTGCGCTGCCGAATTTTCTATGTTATATTGGTACATCTGTGCTCTACCTATCGTTCGGGTTTTTTTAATTAGGCCCACTTCTGCCAGTTTATCTATGGTCTTTAATGCGTGTCGAAAGCTTACATCGCTGTTTCTTGCTATGTCTTGTTTGCTGTAGTCCCAGTCTCGAAATACATGCATAAAGTCTAGTACGCGTGCAGTTGCAGTGCTCCCGAATAAGCGTTCTAATGTTCCTGGGTCATGGCTTTTGGTTTGTTTCATTTTTTTGACCGCCTTATACAAGACGACAATGTAAATGTGGCGCCTGTTTTATAACTATTACGTTTTAGTTATATTGTTATTACCTTTTGGTAACATACTTAAGTTTATATTAAAAATAGCCAATGTTACATCCAGGTTTTGTATATTCGGCGTCGCTTTGGCACTACTCAAAAGCTCGTTAGGGTCGGCTATTATTGTACTGTTTGCGGGGTTTCTCTGGGTCATGTTTATTCCTAGCAAAAGCGGTTGCCGATTGAAAAGGCTAATACTGTAAGAGCTATTTGCAAAAGGTTGAAGGAAAAACAGAGCACTACTCTTAATTGGTTTCGTAAAAAAAAGCTAAATAAGGAAGAAATGGAGTTCTATGCTAAAAATATGGCATAAATGTGGTCGGAAAAGAAAAAGCTATTTAACATTGGTGCAAAAAGCTTTTATTGGTAATTTGTTGCCTCATTGTTGGAGGCCTCAATCAATAGTTAATAGGAGAAAGCACATCGTAACGACGGTTGAAAAGAGAATCCTTGAAAACCTCATTGAAAAACATATAATTGGTGAGAAACACACTTCTGCAGCTAATGCGCAAAAATGTTTACCTAAGCACCTTCGCGGTGAAGGTAAGAAAGCTCTCAAGAATCTTATTCGTGAAGGCTATGTGGTGCCCAAGACCACAAGTTACGGCTTGGAAGTTTCTCTTAATCCTCGGCGATTGGCAGAGATATACAACCTTGTGAAAGAGCCTTCTTAATCATTGTTTTTGTTTGCCCTTAAGCAAGTGACCGTTTCGGTCGATTTCTCCGCTTCTAATCCGTGTGGTAGAGATAGGGTTGCTGTTTTCTGCGGGAACCATGCTTATTGATATAATTTTTAATGGTGGAAGCCCAGCTTCAACTCGGATTTTGTTTATTTTATCAGCTGTCGATTCTGTTTCTTTACTAACGACCAAAGCGTCTAAGCCATTGCCAGATATAGTGAGACCGTAAGGATCATTTAGTGGAACTATTTCCGCTCTTTTAGCTAAGCCATTTTTATCTAAGAAAGTTTCTAATTCCTTTAGCCTCTTAGCGTAAGATGCAGTTTTGTGAGGTTTACCCATTTTTGAGGCAAACTCGTCGGAGGATAATCCGATCACAACTTTTTCGCCAATTTCAAAAGCTTCACTTAGCAGGGATTTGTGTCCTCTATGAAGCTTGTCAAATGTTCCGCCAACCGCTACTTTCTCATATTTTTTCATGCCCTACCAGCCTAGCGCCTTGAAAATCAACTTTGCTCACTATTACTTTTTCAGAGGGCAAAACCTGCTTAAAAGCTTCTGCCACCTCTTCGACGTTTTCTTTAAGCGCCAACGCATGCACTGCTTCGCCAATCATGTTTTGTGCTGCACCGACTGCACCAGCCTCCTTCGCCAATTTGACTAGTTGGCGGGTGCTATCTGTTGCTAAACCTGCCTTCTCAGAAAAGTCCCAGCAGCAATCTAGAAAATTCTGCAATGTGGGTTCATCAAGGATAGCCGCTAAGGTTTTCTTGCCGTAGCGGTTAATCACCCGTTTCTTTTCTGGATCTGTGAGTATTTTTTTAGGCATGTTTGATTTGAAAAATCCTGCTACCACTTCGTAGTCTGATGTTATGGGTATGCGGTCAATTTGGCATATGCCTGGCGCCCCCGGTTCAACGACAAGCACGCATCCGCCGGCGAGCGTTAAGGAGCTTACTGTGCCTAAGCCTGTGCAGCATTCGATCTCTGCAATGTGCGCTATTTTGCCGATTTGATTGTAAGTTAATGGTAAATCTAACGCTTCTTTAAGCGCTAAGCCAGCGGTTAAGGCTCCGCCAGCGCTTGTTCCGAAGCCTGTGCCGATGGGTACCTCAATTTTGTGGTTGACGATAACAACGTATGATTTTGGCAGTTTATTCAGTATTGCCTCTATTACCATCTTAGTTACTTGTGCTTCAGGTGCACGTTTATCATTAATTATGACGGTGATGCCTGAGCTTTTTGCTTCTTCAACAGTAACCTGTGTCAAAACACCTTTCTGAAGCCCAAAACCGCCACCGCGAGCTCCAACAAGCTCTAAATCGGTAAGTGGCTTACCGTTTACGCTATCGCAGATTTCAAAGAAACTGGAAATCGCCGCTGGCGCAAAGGCTTTTGCAGTCATAACTTTGAGGTCAAGCAACATTTTCGCCCTTTTTCTGGCTTTTCATTTGTCTTTGGCTGAGGCTGGGAAAAGCCCTGTAGGAAGCGTTAATCAATGGCGGTCCAACAAGCAGTATAAATGGTATTTCAGTTGCAAAAGTCCAGACAAAAAGCGGAAGAACCCAAGAAATAGGAAAAGGCTTTCCGAAGTACGACAGAAAAAGCGGACTGACCGCCCATACAGTAACCGAAAGCAAGCCAGCCCCTGCAGCTTGTGCTACAACAGCGCCTATTGCGAAGCTTCTCCATTGTTGCCAACGCACAGAGACTACAGCAATAGCCACCAAACTCAGTACCACGGTGAACGAAAAAACGAGAGCTAATTCCAAGTTTGATAATCCAGTGTATGATTCAACCTGAGGCAGAAAAATCGCGGTGGGGACTATCAATGCTACACCAGCCGCCGTCAAGACTATCACCGTTTTTTTAAGGTCAATGTTTCTGTGGGCTAAGTAGCCGATTAGGAAGAAGAGTATAAAGTTTGGTGGAACACCAGCGGATAAACTTAAAGCGGGAATCCCAATGGCAAGCATGTCTCTTATGAAAATGCCGATTGCGCCACCGAACCCCCCAACCCATGGTCCGTATAAGACAGCAAAGACGGCGGGTATAACAACAGCTGGTAAAAATGCAACACCGAGAAATGTCACTCCAGCTGTTAGATATCCAACTGCAGCGTAAAGCGCTGCACATATCCCAATGACAGCAACATCTAAGGCTCTAAATTTGGGCATGAATTTTGCTCCATTTTTCAGGTTCTAAACCTGTTGAAATATAGGTTTTATAGATAAAACTTCCCTATGAACTGTTTAAACATGTTTAAACGCTGTCAACTATCTGCTGCTCAGGTTTATTCAAATTAGCATCGGCTTGCATAAATGACTCTTAATGGAGAAACGGTCTGAATCCTATAAGCAAGGATGGATAGAAAATTTTTTTAAAAAACTGGAATTAAACTGCCTAATCTACTTCTTGTGCCTTTTTATTCTTTCTTGTCTTTGGGTTTTCTTGCGCCAGTCTTTCTTTCGCTGTGTCTGCATGGAGAACCTTTCTTGACGGGGAATGTCTAGTTTTCTGTAGTGTGAAATGTTTAGGTAAAACGTTTCGTAGTCTATTTTGTTTGCTTTTAAATCTTCAAGGTTCTGATTTAGATCCTTTTTTGCTTGAGCATCAGTTACCGCGTCAAACGTGTCTGAGTAAACAAGGTAGGCAGCATGGAACTGGAAGTGGGAAGGATCATCGACTAAAAGTTTCTCGATTTGGGGGGCTGATTGGTTATTGTTGTTTTGTTCGTTTGGTTGTTGAGTCATGTTTATCCAGCTTTTGATGTGAAGCAATGTTGTTTTTCCCTCTTTTATAGCTGTGCCTGAAAAAAGCCGTTTTGGCTGATATTTCATGCTGAAGCTTCTCTTTTGGCTATGAGAACTTGGTCTAAAAAGAGGTGGAGGAGGGTCAATTTTGTTGATGCTTCTTCTTAGTTAAATTGAAGGTAAGGTAGGGGAGGTACTTTTTAGCTAGTGCAAATAGATCTAAAAATGAGGCAGGGCAGATGCAATATTGATCGAAAAATTAAATTGTACTTTGGTGGAGATTCTGCCTTATCTTTGCAGCATCCTTATCGAGCAACTCAGCAATTCGGAAGCCATGTTCATGAAGAAGTTGACCTGAGGGTTTCATAGGAATAACATGGACATGCAAGTGGAAAATGACTTGTCCAGCGTCTTTCCCGTTGTTCTGCACTATCCTGATGCCTTCAATGCCTGTTGCACCTTTAACAGCGAATGCTATCCTCTTGACTATCTTGAATAGGTAAGCTGCTTCCTCCTCTGGAATCTCGTAAATGTTCTCGTAATGCTTTTTTGGAGCCACAAGCGTGTGACCAACGTTTACGGGGCGGTTACTCAAAAAAGCCGTTACTTGCTCGTCCTCGTAAACTATGCTCGCAGGCGCTTCTTTGCGGATTATCTGGCAGAATATGCATTCGGACATGAGAGTCATACCTTTCAGCGGTTTAAAGGTAGGGTTAGCTTTAATAGAATTTCCACCGTCAATAATACTTTATGGAGACTTTAGTTGACGACATAGGCAGTTTTCCGTTGCCATTCGGGGTTGGAAGAGAAAGCTTTAGCAGGGCTTATCAGCTTGCGAGAGAAGCAATTTTCCAAGGCAAGGATATAATGAAGGATGATTTTTTACAAAGCAATTTCTGCAGTATAGTGCTTGATTCATTTAGGAAAAAAGTTGCTTCCGGCTTAGATATTGCAAACTTTCCTCAACAGTACGATGGGATAAAGCAAGTCAGCGATATAATCCACTTAGCAATGGCGAATGGTTCCTTTGTTGTTGACCAAGACAAAGCGGTTCTTCCCGAAGTATACTTAATCAATCAACAAGCCAAAGTCCTCAGCGAAGAATTCGGCAAAAAAATCCAGTTGCGCGTTTCAGTTTTTGGTCCTATGGAGCAGTATTTGCATGAGGTTGGAAAAACAGCTTACGCTGATGTGCTGGACGGTTTTGCGGAGACAATTAGGCGTTTTGCAAAAAACTCCATCTTAAACAATAAGTACATTGAAACCAAAGTTGTTTCGATTGATGAGCCAAGCTTCGGCTTCAGCAACATCCAAGCTACACCCGACTTGATTTGTCAGGTTCTTGAGAAAGCATTTGATTTCCAAGGAGCCACAAGACAGATTCACTTGCATTCAGCTTCAGGGGTGCATGATTTGCTCCGCGTCAAGAACCTTGATGTGCTATCTTTTGAGTATGCTGCTTCGCCGAGCAACATTGAAGCAGTTTCCAAAAGTTTGCTGGAGAAGGCGGATAAGCAAATCAGGGTGGGCGTTTCCAGAACAGACATTGACAGCATTTTAGCTGAACTCTATGAGAAAGGCGTCGCTAAACCTTCAGCTGAACAATTGGTTGAGCCAGAAGAAACAATAAAGAAAAGATACAAAGTTGCCAAAGAAAAATACGGCGACAAAATGACGTTTACGGGTCCAGACTGCGGTTTAGGCGGCTGGCCCAGCCAAGAAGCGGCTCAACTTTTACTGGAGCACACGGTGAAAGCAGTAAAAGCAACTCCAGGCGGCTAGCATAACTGCCTTCTTACTTCCCGATTAAAAGCTAAAAACTCATATTTTTTAGTTACAAATTCAATAAATTTTAACATGTTGACATATGGCAAAAAGAAAAAGAAGAAAAAAGATTTACTTACTAAGGTTGTTGTTCTGGTGGTTGCTGTGGCGGTGGTTGCTGTGGCATTGGTTGTTGTGGCATTGGTTGTTGTGGCATTGGTCTCTTCTTTGCCGCCTGTACTTGTTGTGCCGTAGTTAGGTCTTTGAAGCCGTAGGTTCCAACTGGAGGCCAGCCTGCTTCCGGCATGACTGCGGGTACTAACATGATTGTGTTTGTTTGTGATTGCTGACCTAACTCGTAGAGTATGTTCATCCATCTAAGCCTCAAGCCTTCTGGGCTTGCCTCGTACGCTTTTGCTGCTTCAATCATTTTTTGTGACGCTTCAAATTCAGCTGTGGCTAAAGTTACTCTTGCCATGCGTTCTCGTTCAGCCTGTGCTTGGCGGCTCATGGCGTCTTGCAGGTTACCGGGTATTATTACATCTCGGACTTCGACGGAGGTAACTTTGATTCCCCATGCCTCAGTTTTTTCGTCGATGATTTCGCGCAGTTTAGCTCCGACTTTTTCGCGTTCAGCCAGTAACTCGTTGAGGCTTTGTTTACCGATGACCTCCCGCAAAGTTGTTTGTGACGCCAATTGAGTAGCTTGGTAGTAATTTTCAACATTCAACACCGCCTTCTCCAAATCCACAGGTTTCATGTATAATACTGAATCAACGTTTACTGGAACGTTGTCTCTGGTTAAAGTTGACTCAGTGCGGAATTGAATAGTGTCTAGTCTTGTGGAGATTTTTAGGGGTGCCCTGTCAATTAAAGGAATAAGATAGATTATTCCAGGACCCTTCATGCCCACATAACGTCCGAGTCTTAAAACTGGCATTCGTTCCCACTCTCTCAGAACACGAATACCGCTTAACAGGAAAAGTACAACTATTATAGCTATGAAGCCAATTACTCCCTCTACAACTGCCGACATTTAATTCACACCTTTCAATAAGTATTCTGTGCTCTGGAGAGTTAAGCTTTTTGCTCAACTGGTTTAACTACAAGATACACGCCTTCCATGCTCACAACTTCCACCGCTTGACCAGCAGCTATTGTCGCATCTTTAGCGGTGGCTTCCCAGAACTCGCCCATTACGCGGACTTCACCTTTAGGTTTAAGGTCACTTGTTGCTATACCTCTGGCACCGATTAAGGCTTCTTTGCCTGTTTTTACCCGCCTAAACTGAGCCTGGACCCCCGCATAAAATATCAACGCTATAATCAATGCTACAACGAAGAGGGTTGCTGCAAGGGAACCTTCAACCGGAGCAGCTGCTCCATAAAACGTTACTCCTGAAAACGCTAAAAACAAGAGAAATACCCCAACGGCTATAAAAACCCCAATGACGAAGGCAAGCCATGCATGCATACAAACCACTCTTAGATAGTGGATAGTCAGAATCTACTTATAAAATAATTCATAGCATTAAAAAAAGAAAAAAATGGGCTCTTCCGCCTAATCAAAAACAGACGGAAAAGGAGCCATTAAAGCAACAGCGCTTGCATTGCTGAGTTGCGGCATCGGATAAGGTGAACGACGAAGAGGCGGTGGACGCATCGGTGTTGGCGGTTCAAGCTCTAATGGGGAACGGTTTATCAGTCTTCTTCGCCCCCGTGAACGGTGGGAACAATAGTTGTTTCGATCAGGTTTTCTCTTCGGATGATTGTTAGCTTAGTTTCTTTATCTATAACGTCTTCTGAGAGTAGCCTTGGTAGGTCATAGAAGTCGGTGACGGGTTTGCCGTTGAATTTTACTAGTACATCGCCCATGGCTAAGCCTGCTTTGCGTGCTGGTGAGCCTGGTTCAACTGAGAAAATCATTACTCCGCTTTCCTGTTCTAAGCCTGCTTGTTGAGCGATTTCTGCTGGGATGGCGACGGTGTTTGCGATTATGCCGAGGTAACCTTTTTGGGCTACTTTTCCAGTCATTAATCTATCAGTGACTGCTTTTACCTTGTTTATTGGAATAGCGATGCCTCTTTGCCAAACATAAGCCGCGTTTATACCGATGACTTTGCCTTCTACATCCACAAGTGGACCGCCGCTAAAGCCTGGATTAAGCTGTGCGTCAGTGGCGATTATGCTTTCCATTTGTGTTCCACGCCAGCCTCTAAGAGTACTGTTTACGTTAGTCACAATGCCAGTGGTGGCGGTTGGTTGATTTCTGTTAAACGGGTTAGCAAGTGCCAGAACATATTGACCAACGCTTAGTTTCTCTGAATCACCCAGTTCTATGGGTGTAAATTCGCCTGTCTCCGCCTTTAGCAATGCTATGTCACTGTACGGGTCGGATCCAACGATTTTTGCATTGAAGGTTTGTTCTCCTTGACCTATTTTGACTGTGTTGCATCCTGCAGTAACATGGTTGCAAGTAACGATATAGCCGTCTTTGGTTAAGACAATGCCTGTGCCGTGTGACATTTGCGCTTTTACGCTAACTACTGACTGCGAGATTTTCCTGATTAGCATGCTTGTTGCTTCTGAGATCGATTTCAAAACTTCTAACGGATTAGATAGCTGACTCATTTTGTTTTTCACCATAAGGTGATATAGCAAAATAGTATTTGTTGACTAAGGAACAGCCATAGTTAGTCACGAATTCTACAAGAGGTTCAACAATGAAGCAACAATAAGGCTTGTTTTCCTAAACAAACATGTATTATCCATAGTGTTTTCAGCGTAGGCGGGAAATCAGTTCAATTTGTTCGAGAAATTAGTGCTAAAGAAGAGAAGACAGGTTAGTTTTTGGCTAAAGTGACTGCTTAAAAGAAATTAAAGGCACTGCTTTTTTCACAGCACAAAAACCTTTAGAAACCACACAAACGCTAGCATACCTGTGAAATAATGGAGAAAGTCTGGGACGAACTGAAAAAAATTGAAGCCCAAGCAGAGCAGATCCGTAGTGAGGCGCAGGGTAAAGCTAAAGAAATGAGAGCTCTCGGAGAGCAGGAAGCTGAGATGCTGATTGCTAACGGCAAAGCTTACGGGGAAGAGGAGGCGCTGCAGCTTTTTACCAGCGCGGTTGAGGGGGCTAACCGCGACTGTGATGAACAGCTAAAAGCAAATCAAGAAGCCAGAGAGAAGCTGAGGGCGCAAGCGGAGAAACAGTTGGAACAAGCGGTCTCTACGGTTGTGAACATAGTGCTTGGGGGAACTAAATCCTGAGTCAGACAACACTTTATTCTTCTGTTTTAGCGAAAATTGGAGCAGAAAGAGGCAGATTGCTCAGCGAAGTTAGACTTAAAACGCTAACAGAAAGCAAAGATCTCTCAGAACTCACAGCTCAACTTCGAGATACCAGTTACCAAGAGCAAATAGTCAAAGTACCGTTGCCGCTTACAAGCCGCAAACTTGAAAGAGCATTCCATGAAAACCTCATTTCAACATATCTCAAGATAATAAAAAACTCGCCTAAAAATGCCTCAAAATATCTTTGGTTGTACCCCTTAAGGTTCGAGGTAGAAAACATCAAGACGCTTATAAAAGCAACCAACGCTAAGCTGAGCCTTGAGCAGAAAATGGGGAGAATCTACCTTCCCCCAGAAGATTATCTCCAAAACCGCTCAGTCGTGGAGGAAACTGCTAAAGCCCAGGATATCAAGCAAATAGTGAAAGCACTAAAAAAAACAGACTACACGCTAGCCCTGGACATGGGATTTCAAAGTTATGAGGAAGATGGCACAACTGCATGTTTTGATGTGCTCCTTGATAAGACATTTTACGAAAAACTCCATGACAGTTATGAGAGTCTTCCCGAAAAAGAGAAGCCACATGCACATTTTTATGCAAGCACAGAAAATGATAGCTTCACATTGCTGACGATTCTGAGAGGAAAAAGCCTTAATTATGATGCTAACTGGCTAAGACTTGCAGTGCCGCCTAACAATTTTTACCTTGACATGGAAACGGTTGAGGCTATGGTAACGGCGACTGATTTTGAATCAGCTCTAAGAATTGCCCTCGACAGTCATTACGCTGGATTCTTTGCTAAAGCGCAAAGCCCACCAGAAATAATCGCTAACGCTGAAAAAGCCTTCAAAAAGGCAGTTTTTCAACATGCTAAAGCAAGCATAATTCCTGAACACTTCAACATCGGTGCCCCGCTTGCCTTCATGACTCAGAAAGAAGCCGAAGTGTATAATCTTACTGCATTAAGCTCGGGCGTGGAAGCAGCGATCAAACCTGAGGATATACAGCGCCAACTGTTGCTTTAAGCCTGTTTTCCTTTAAAAACAACGTCGGTGTAGACAAAGTTCTGTTTAAATGGTTTAAACTCTGTTCCAGTGTCCTGATAGAACTTGCTGAACCACTCGTAGAAGTGCAATCTTAATGTGTGAATGAAAACGATTAAGCCTTCAAGCGCCATCACAAAAACGTTTCCGCCGACAATGATTATGCCGCTTAAAACTAAAGCCAAAAACGAGGCAGTACCAATCAAGCCAGCGACAGTGTAGGTCGCAAGAAGTAATGCCCAGTGAGCCATAAGCAAAGCGAGAATTCGCGTGTAAGAAATAGTGTTGCTAAGCAAGCGAGTCATGAAATCTCCACTCTCGAAAATTCTCACCCCTAATGAGTTCTCCTCATCTTTTTTGCTTGGGCTTTCAATGGATGGTCGTGAAAATGTTCTCAAAGTCAAATAGGTAGGCTTGCCAAAAGCCAAAACCAAAAAGGGTACAATGATCAGCAATATTGGACCTGAAATCCACAAGCCAAGATTTAACTTGTAAACTGCAATAAGGGAAACTCCGCCAAGATACAAGGCTATTTTAGGTATCGACGTTAAAACTGCATCAATCACGTTATGCTTAAGCAAAAAGTTCACCATATCCAAAAACAAACCGCTGACGATTTGTATTACGCCCACGAGAAGGCTGAAAATTAGGAAATCTAAGATATTATTAAACGGACTGAACCATAAAGGAGCAAACAACGCCTTACCAAAAAACTCTCCGTACAGCATCCCCATAATAATGGCGCTGGCGCCGCAGGCAGCTATAATCCAACACATATTTTTTATTGTTTGGTTCTTTTTAATCAGTAATCCAAGCGTTAATCCACCGACCAGCAGGATTAAACCATGTCCAACGTCGCCGAACATTAACCCGAAAATAAGCGGAAACGTGATTGCAATAATTGACGTTGGATCCACCTCGTCGTAGTGTGGCAGCCCCCAGAGTTTAGTAAGCTCTTCAAAAGGCGTGATAGTTCTGCCGTGGCTAATCTTTGTAGGCGGGTCTTCAACCTCAGCCGCCTCGTTTTCCACCACCAAAACTTTTTCTCCTAGCATCTCATGGACTTTTTGGGTGAGCTCTTGGAACTTTTTCTCAGGCACAAATCCCTTGATGGTTGCGAGGTGTCCAGACTCAAGGATTTTTCTTTTTGCTTGCAGCAGGGCAAGAACGTTTTCTGTCGTTTCATGCCAAGAAACAAGTTTGTTTTTGTTTTCTTTACCTAACTTATTTAGTGAGCTTAGAAACGTTTTTTCTTTATGTGTGTTTTCTTTTATTTGATTATTAACTTCTTTAAGCGCCTCAGACGTATCGTGCGGTAAACCCTCAGGAATTGCAAAGATGCCCGCGTGATGTATCTTGAGGATTCCTTCGATTTCCTCGCGGTGTTGGTTTGGCATGGCTAAATATACAAAGTTAGAGTCCTTGGTTAAGTAGCAACTGTGCAGAATAATCGGGAAGCCAGTGAGCGCGGTTTTTAGTCCATCGAAGTTTTTACGGGGGACGCTTGCGATGGTGATGTGAATTAATTTTAGTTCTTCGATTGCTGCAAGGTCTACTTCCATCTTACCCAATATCGTAAGCATGCCTTTGAGGAGGTTTAGCTGCGTGGTTTTTTCTTCCAGGCTGGATAAGGAAGCATTGAGTCCATCAACCTCTTTTTTCAACGTTGAGACTTCTTGGCGGGTAGATTCCGAGAGAGCCTGCCAATTTTCCGCCGTTACGAGAATTTTGGTTGGTTGAGAAATTCGGAAAATATCTAAGACGCCTGGTTTTTCTTCGATAAGTTGTTTAGTTAACTCGTTAATGGTTGTGAGTGAATCCTCGACCAGTTGGATGCTTTGGTTGTACTCTGTAAGGCTTGAACTTTCTTCAGCCGCTTGTTCTATATGAAATTCTCCGAAGCTACTTAGCGCTTCCAGTACAGATTCGACATCTTTTTTGACGCAAATTATCGACGTAAAAGTCATTCGTTCTGGTCGAAACATGTTTTCTAACAAAATGTTGATTAACCTAAGCATTTAAAGTTTCATTAGGAGAACATAATGCTTGGTTACGTAATCGGCGACAGCGACATGATTACCGGCTTTAGGCTTGTCGGCGTCGAAGGAATCGAGGTCACTTCAGCTGATGAGGCATGGCAAGCCCTAAACAAAGCGCTCGCGCGCAGTGACTTGGCAATCATAATCATAAGCGAAGAATACTCCACTCGACCGCAACTGCAAGAGACAATCGATAAAATTCGCCGTGAACGCAGGAACCCCTTAATCGTGGAGATACCTGGAAGCAGAGGAAAACCAAGCGAAATCCGCATGTCTGACCTCATCAGCAAAACCCTAGGCGTTAGAATGTAAAGGCGGTTAAACGTGAGTATTAAAGAAGGTCTTTCAGCGATTACAAGCGAAGTTTTGGATGATGTGCAAAAAGAAGCGGAAGCAATAATCTTAGCGGCTGAAAACGAAGCGAAAGAAACCTTAAAAGCGGCAAAAGAGCAAGCAGAGCAAAACTACCAGACCATAATTAATCAGGCAAAGGTAAAAGCTGAAAATGAAAGGCGAAAGATCACCTCCGTAACTGAGGTGGAAATGAGAAATCGCCTGCTTCATACAAAAGAAGAATTAGTTGACGATGCTTTCGAGAAAGCCCGTGTTAAACTGCAAGATTTTGTTAAAACTGAGGAATATCATGAATATCTTCTTAAACTTATAGAAGAAGTGGTTAAAAAAATTGGTCAAAAAACCGTCGTTGTGCAAGTTAACGCCGAAGATAAAACTTGGCTTACGCAAGACATGCTGGACCGTTTGTCTAAGCGGTTACATCGGGAATTAAAGCTGTCAGACGAAACCGCAGATTTCATTGGCGGCTGCAAAATCCAAACCGTAGACGGCAAAATAACCTACGATAGCACCATAGATAATCGGCTGCAAGAACTCAAGCCTGCCTTACGGATTGAAGCGGCAAAAATACTATTTGAAAAGGAGGCCTAGAAAAGACGCCGTCTAAAGGCAGCATAATCCGCGTTGCAGGACCAGTCGTCGAAGCCAAAGGCATGGCACAAGCCGTTATGAATGAACTAGTTGAAGTGGGCAAAGAAGGCTTAATCGGCGAAATTATTCGTTTAGAAGCCGAACGCGCAACAATTCAAGTCTACGAAAACACCACTGGGCTTAAACTTAACGAGCCCGTCTTAGGCACTGGAAACCCGCTTTCAGTGGAGCTGGCTCCTGGATTAGTAGGAAACGTTTTCGATGGCATCCAACGACCCTTAGAAGTGCTAAGAGCACTTACAGGTCCATTTATCAAGCATGTGCGTGGAGTATCGCCGCTTTCAAGAGACAAAAAGTGGCCTTTTATACCGAAGGCTAAGGTTGGAACCAAGCTTGTAAGCGGCGACGTCATCGGAACGGTTGCAGAAACGGATTTGATTGAACATCGCATACTTGTTCCGCCGACCCTGCAAGGAAAACTTATCCAGATTGCATCGCAAGGCACCTATACGATCACAGAGGCAATCGCCATTATTGAGGCAAACGGCACAAAAACCGAACTGTCAATGCTGCAGAAATGGCCCGTAAGAAAACCCCGACCGTACAGTTTCAGGCTTCCTCCGTCTGAGCCGTTAATCACTGGGCAACGAGTAATTGATACGGTCTTTCCGATTGCAAAGGGAGGAAGTGCTGCTATTCCAGGCGGTTTCGGTACTGGGAAAACTATTACTCAACAGCAACTTGCCAAATGGTCGAATGCAAATTTAGTAATTTATGTGGGCTGCGGGGAACGTGGCAACGAAATGGTAGATGTGCTGACCAGCTTTCCCAAGTTAACTGACCCTACAACTGGGCACCCGCTTATGGAACGAACCATACTTATCGCTAACACAAGCAACATGCCGGTCTCTGCACGTGAAGCCAGCATCTACACAGGAATAACCATCGCTGAATATTACCGAGACATGGGCTACGACGTGGCGTTGATGGCGGATTCCACAAGCCGATGGGCAGAAGCGCTAAGAGAAATTTCAGGGAGGCTTGAGGAGATGCCTGCTGAAGAAGGCTTCCCAAGCTACTTGCCATCAAGATTGGCAGAATTCTATGAACGTACAGGCGTCGTGGAAACCTTTGGCACAGAAAAGCATATAGGCTCGATTTGTGCGATTGGAGCGGTTTCTCCTCCTGGCGGGGACTTTTCTGAGCCTGTCACGCAACATACTAAGCGTTTCACACGGGTTTTCTGGGCTTTAGACCCTGAATTAGCAGACGCCAGGCATTATATTGCAATTAATTGGTTGCAAAGTTACAGCGGCTACGTTGACGACCTTGCAGGTTGGTGGCGTAAGCATGTGAATAAAGAATGGAGCAGCTACAGAGAAGAGGCGATACGCATACTGCAGACAGAGGACGAATTGAAAAACATCGTTAAACTAGTTGGTCCAGAATCTTTGCCTGACAAACAGCGCTTAACCTTAGAGACAGCCCGAATAATCCGCACGGCTTTTCTGCAGCAGAACGCCTTGGATCCAGTGGATACTTACTGCTCCCCCCAGAAACAGTTCAAAATGCTAAAGATAATCGTGGATTTCCATAGATTAGCTGAACGTGTTGTAAGTAAGGGTGCACCAATCTTCAAGGTTACTCAGTTGCCTATCACAGAAGAAATTATGCGCATGAAGATTTCAGTGCCAAATGACCAAGTCAATCTTTTAGATGATTTGGAAACGCGGGTGCGTCAGCACTTCGAACAGTTGGAGGCAAGTTTGAGGTAAAGCACATGACAGACACAGGATTAGAGTATAAAGGCGTAGCCTCGATTTCTGGTCCAATCATCATAGTAGAGAACGTGCAAGAAGTGAGTTACGATGAACTCGTAGCGGTGAAAACGCCAACTGGAGAAACACGCCTAGGCAAAGTTATAGAGGTAACTCAGAAAGCCGTAACCGTCCAAGTCTTCGAAGGCACAACGGGCCTGTCGCCTTCGGAAACGCGAACTCGATTTCTCGGAAGATCCCTAGAAGTGCCTGTGTCCACAGAGATGCTTGGGCGTATAATGAACAGTTTCGGCGAACCAATTGACGGTCATCCAAGGTTTTTCACGGAAGAAAAACGCGACGTTAACGGTTACCCGCTGAATCCTACTGCCCGAGAATATCCAAGGGACTTAATCCAGACAGGTATATCTGCAATCGACGGTTTATGCAGCCTCGTGAGAGGACAGAAGCTTCCAATTTTTAGCAGTCCAGGTTTATCTCACAATGATCTTGCTGCCCAGATTGTAAGGCAAGCGCAGATTAGCGGTGGAGGCGAAGAATTCTACATTGTCTTTATCGCGATGGGACTCGAGCATGATGACGCAGCTTTCTTCCAAAAAAGCTTCGAGGAAACTGGCGCAATAAAAAACATAGCGATGTTCCTTAACTTGGCTGAGGATCCGCCTGTGGAGCGAATCATCACACCTAGGGCTGGTTTGACTTTGGCGGAGTATTTGGCGTTTGATCAGGATTCGCATGTGCTTGTGCTTTTGACCGATATGACGAATTACTGCGAAGCCTTACGTGAGGTTAGCTCTTCGATGGAGGAAGTGCCTAGTAGAAAGGGTTATCCAGGTTACTTGTACAGTGATCTTGCAAGTTTGTTTGAGCGGGCAGGTAGAATTGCGGGAAAGAAGGGTTCAATCACCCAGATGCCCATTTTGACCATGCCAAATGACGATATCACGCATCCTATTCCTGACCTTACGGGTTATATTACGGAAGGGCAAATTGTTTTGTCTCGCGCTTTGGAGAAGCAGGGCATTTATCCCTCAATCAATATTTTAACGAGTCTTTCTAGGTTGATGAAGGATGGCATAGGTAAAGGTCGCACACGAGAAGATCACGCTGATGTTGCAAGTGAATTATATTCAGCTTACGCGCAGTATAATGCAGTGAAGTCTCTGGCGACAATTATCGGCGAGGAAGGGTTAGGAAGCAGAGACAAAGATTACTTGCGCTTTGGCGAGAATTTAGAGCGGAAGCTTATTAATCAAGGTAGAAACGAGAACAGGTCAATTGAGCAGACACTTTCGATTGCTTGGGATACACTGGCAACTTTGCCAGAGGAAGAATTAACAAGCATACACCCTGAATTCATCAAGAAGTATTTTCCAAAAATTGTTAGCGAGGTAAAGTAATCGAATGTCTTCTGAAAACATTAGTCCAACAAGAATTAATCTGATACAAACAAAAAGGACCTTGCACCTAGCAGTGTCTGGACGCGATGTACTTGAACGTAAACGTGACATTTTGCTCCGTGAGCTAAGAAACAGCATTTATGAGGCTGAAAAAATTCGCGAAGAGTTATTGGAAGCTCTGGCGAAGGCTTACCAAGCTCAAAAGGAGGCGAATATGGCTAGGGGTTCGGAGACTATTGCCAACGTGGCTATGGGCTCAAGTTTAGAAGCTGCTTTCCTCTTGGATTTCAGGAGTATCATGGGCGTGATTGTTCCCATTGTAGAGTTTCAAAGTGTACTTGATGTGAAACCGGATTACGGTTTTGCCAATACTAGCGCGGAACTAGATAAAGCATTTAAGCAATTCTACAGTGTGCTGAAGTTAATCGCTGATTTAGCTAGGGCTGAGGGTACTACGTTTCAGATTGCTTACGATGTGCGAAGGACTCAGCGTCGAGTGAATGCGTTAAATTATGTCGTTATCCCCCTGTACCGTAATATTACCAAGCGGATTGAACTTGTTTTGGAAGAAAAGGAACGCGAAGAGTTTGTTAGGACTAAACTAATTAAGCGTATGATTAAGGAGCATAAATAATATGAGTCTGAATTTTAAAAGCATCAAAAAAATTTTGATTCCCACAGATGGCTCAGATTACGGTATGCGTGCCGCAGAATATGGTATAAGTATTGCCAAAATGCTTGATGCCCAAATTATGGTCGTTTATGTGATTGATGATGTTGTTCTTGACCAAATTTCCAAAGTAACTGAACGCGAGGATGCTGAACGGGAGCTAAAGCAGGATGGTCAACGTCACATCAATTATGTTCTCGGCTTAGCGGAGAAAGAAGGCGTTAAGGCTGCTTCTTTACTTGCGAAAGGAAGACCATTCGACCAGATTGTGCATTTAGCGAAGGAACAGAACATGGACTTAATTGTAATGGGCACTTACGGGTTAAAGGGTGCAGAAAGAATTCTCATCGGTAGTGTCGCCGAACGAGTGATTGAATACTCCCCTTGCCCTGTTCTAGTCGTTAAATAATAGGGTGAGAAACGAAAGCTATGTCGACAAAAGACAAGTTAGAAAAAGACTACAAGAAATTTAACATGAACATCGAGCGCATCGCGGAAGAAGAAATAAAGAAAATCCAAGAAGAAACTATTGCGCTTAAAGAAGAAGCCAGCAGGATAGGCGAAGCTGTCGAGCTCTCTCTTAAAGCGAATGAAGCGAAGACAACTAAGAAAAAAGTTAATACCTAGACATGCGTTGTTTCTATTGGAGAGCTAGGTTGCTTTGAAAAACAAACGATTAATTTTGCTTTTCCTGCTTCCACTGGTGTTTCTGCCTCTTATCGGAGTAGCAGCAGCATTCACAATTTCCACAGTTCAAGCCACGACTACAACAACAACGGCTAGCCCGTACGATACAATAGGCCTAGCAATCGGCGCTGGACTAGCTATTGGTTTGCCTTCATTAGCCGCTGGATTCGCGATTTCCGCAGTTGGTAGCGCCGCCATCAGTGCGTTGGCTGAGAAACCTGACACGTTCTTTAGAAGTTTCTTGATTGTAGCATTAGCTGAGGCGTTGGCGATCTATGGTTTAATCATGGGCATTTTGCTTTGGATAAAAATATAGAAAACAATCAATTTCCCTAAGTGTTAGAAAAACAAGGTTGGCTTCAGGGTATTAGCAAGTTTGGGAAGGCTTAGATTCGGAACATAACAGCCCTAATAGATATCAACCAATTATTCTTTCTCGCCAGTTGTCATGATTGAGACTTTAATTTGTTTAACTGGTTTGTTCGCCTTTAACCCATCAATCAAGCTTTTAAGTCGCTTTGATGGTCCTTTGATGACCATAACTTCAAGACAGCTTGTTTCGTTTAGATGCGAATGTAGGTATGCCGCAATCATGTCGCCAAATTCGTGTTGGAGCCTAAACAGTTCCTCGTTCTGTTCTTTCTTTTCATAAAGGACTGTCACAGTAGCGATTATGTTGCCTTTTAGATTGTCAAGGTCTTTATACTCGGTTAAGTAGCCGCGTATGGCTTGTCTGAGCACTTCTGACCTTGTTGCATTTGTATCCTCTCCGAGGACGGCGTCTAACTCTTCAAGCAGCTCCTTGGGCAATGAAACACTGATAATGCTCACCTGCTCACCTGCTTTTCTATAATGTTGCGCAACCTAATAAATTGTTAAAATTTATACGAAATTCACCCATTTTTTGCTTGATGAGTGCTGTTTGTTTTTTGCGGTTTTTCGAGTGAGGGCTTGCTTTTTAGACCGCTAAGTTATTAAAAAAAGCACAAAACTTAATAATTCGAGATACCTACCTATTTTTTTGAAGGAAAATTCATGCGAAAAAGAACCTACATAATTATCGCAGTTTTGGTGGCATTGATTGTTATAGGAGCCTTCGCAAGCGTTTACCTCTCAGGCCACATAACTTCCAGCACTACAAATTCTAGTGGAGTGATACAGGTTGTGGCCGCCGAAAATTTCTGGGGCAGTCTGATATCTCAGCTTGGCGGAACACATGTTAATGTACTGAGTATCGTTACAAACCCCAATGCTGATCCTCACGAATACGAAAGCAACACCGCTGACGCCAAAGCAATTGCAAATGCCCGCTTAGTAATTGTTAACGGAGCCGGATATGACGAATGGGCTCTACTGCTTATAGCAGCAAGTAATACTCCAAATCAAATAATCTTGAACGTGCAGGAACTCGTCAACCAGACAGTTGGTGCCAATCCTCACTTCTGGTACAGCCCTTATTACGTGAATGAAACTGTAGCTGCGATGTACAAAGACCTTTGCTCCATCGATCCGACCAACACTGTATACTATACGCAGCAGTATACTGCGCTGAAAGCATCGCTTGCGGTATACAACGGGCGCATCGACGAGATAAAGCAACAGTTCGAAGGCGTAAAAGTGGGATCAACAGAGAGCATCTTTGTGTATCTGGCAAACGCCACTGGTCTTGACCTCGTCTCTCCCCCCGCATTTATGCAAGCGGTCTCTGAAGGAAACGACCCCCCGGCACAGAGCATCGTGCAATTCGATAATCTTATCCAGAATGGAACAATTAAAATGCTGGTTTACAACTCACAAACGGTGACACCGCTCACTCAGAGCACTGAAGCGCTGGCTAAGCAAAAAGACATTCCAGTTGTTCCAATATCGGAGACGGTTCAGCCGCCGAATGCCGTGTTTCAAGATTGGATGAATTCGGAGTTAATCACTATTCAGAACGCACTTAACCAACAGGCCCAAGGGAAATAACAATGACCACACAATACGAGATAATCACGGCTAAGAATCTAGAGGCTGGTTACCCGCCAGACTACGTAGTTTGGCACGATGCCAGTTTCTCCGTTAATCGCGGCGAGTTTGTCGCGGTTATCGGCCCTAATGGAGCGGGCAAGACAACTCTGTTTCGTTTGCTACTGGGCTTACAGCAACCCATCAGCGGCACAATCAAGATATTCGATGAAGCGCCTAAGCGTGGCAATCAGCAGATTGGTTACGTGCCTCAGACTCACGTAT
>Ga0326728_10005333_pt1 | contig 36338 bp, 36 predicted proteins | sample MB3enrmetagenome_FD_207602 | JGI IMG/M metagenome (GOLD analysis project Ga0326728, IMG submission 207602) | Lab enriched peat soil microbial communities from McLean, Ithaca, NY, United States - MB31MN | ecosystem: Environmental > Terrestrial > Soil > Wetlands > Peat | place: USA: New York...
GACGAATGCCTCGAAAAGCTCCGCAAGCACATTGGCACAGGACTGAAATGCCCGATCCTCTACATTCACGGACCAGACCAAAAACAAGCCGCAAAACTAGCAGCTGAAAACATCGCACCAAACATCATACCCAACTGACGAATTGGCCCCACGATCGCTTAGACTCGCAATTGAATACGCCTTAGGTGCACCGGTAAATTGGGGTCAGAATCTCCTGCCCCATCTCTCAACAGATTCGCAATTGCCTAGCTACGAATGATGTTCTCTATGCAGAGCTGTTCTCGCCTGGATGCTCTGCGGATTCATTTGGGCTTAACTGCTCCCACAATGCTATCCATCCTCTCACCGGAGCGAAGGAGCTTGACATCGGTGAAACCGGCTTCTTTGAGGCCCTGTGCCACTTCGTGATATGTGTAAGTATTTCCTCCCTTGGTATTGAGCAGCATATTTACGGCGAACAACGCCCCTTCCGGAGGATAGGTTCGTTGTTCATCCATTATGTGGTCGCGTATCAGGAGCATGCCGCCGGGCTCTAGGGATCGATGGGCCTTCCGGAATAGTTCGAGGTTCTGTTGGCGGCTGTTCTGGTGAATTACCGCGGAAAGCAGCGCCAGATCGCATCCTCCGGGCAGATCGTCCGAGTAGAAGTCCCCGACGATCAGTTCGACGCGATCGAGTAACCCCTCAGCAGAAAGTCGGTCCCTCGCCATTGGGATAACATCTTTCAAGTCAAACAGAATCGCTTGTAACTGAGGATTGTGGTTGAGGAATGCGATGGTGTATGTCCCCGACCCTCCGCCAATATCGAGCAGCTTCCTGTAGCCTCTCAAGTCCAAAGAACCGGCTATCGCTTCTGACAGACTCCTGCCGCTGACATGCATCGCCCCGATGAAAGCCCGCCTGCTGTCCATGTCCGTCTGCTTTGGGGGTTTCCGTTCGGAGCCCTGACCGTTTCTTACGACCTCGGTTAAATCACTCCAGCTGTCCCACAGACGGTTCATGTGGAGCAGCATTGGAAGCTCGGAGGCAGAGTGTTTTGACGAATACGGAGCGCCCTCAGGGGTTAAGGAATAAGCCCCTCCGATCTTTTGGAGCAGTCCGAATGTTACAAGGCAGTCGAGGACACGTTCGAGCGCTCTGGGGTCGAAGCCGAATCTATCGGCAACCTTTTCCGCGGTCGTGGGAGAGTCCTGAATGATGGTAAAGAGATCCAACTCGGCGGCGGTGAGGATAATCCTACTCCTCATAAAGGCCCTGGCCAACGTCATGATGTCTTTTTTCTCTTCCATGCATATTCCTCTCATCGGCTCCTCAGTCCAGGTCAGCGGGTCACTGGTTCTTAAGTGCTGGCGAAGATGGCTCTAGAAATAGAGAGCGGACAAGAAGAAATCGATCAAGCCCCTAGAAACAGCCGTCGCGAACAGTCTCGCGACGTACTACAAATGAACTACAAACGGTATCACTGGAACACGTACGGCCCGTTATTCAGAGACATCCACCTCCTCTTCGACTCTCACGCAGAACCCGTCCTAACAACGGGGCCTTCTCGCCGCGGCATCTTCCCTCGAATTAGTCATGTTGAGTGGAAGCACTGGTAAATACAGTACCATGGAAAAGTTCAACCTACACGTTGGACAATCGTAGTGGGACAGCCGAGGCTATGGAGTATGCCTCATCCGATGTGGAGGGTTTGGTTCTGAGTAGAGTCACATCATGCTCTAGGAGTTTCCCCGACGAATGCCAAGGGTGTCCGGAATACGATGAAAAGTATCCAACTCTCGACGTCGCTCTTACAGGATATTTCGGCCTATACTTCGGGCCATTCTATATCGTTAAGAGGTGCAAGCGTTTCAACCGGAAGTCTTACGAAGAAGTAAAACGGTGATGAAAGCAAAACAACGTGGCTCGTCTAAAATCACTACCTTTGTCTTATAACCATCGTCACGCCTACCACAACTCTCAAGATGAGAGCGAGGTTGGGTGTGTAAGGAATTAGTTGTTCGAACATCACGTCACACTACTACTTCCTTGCCTTGTTGAAGCGTGCCTCCACGTCTGACCAGGAAATGACGTCCCACCACTTGTCAACGAAGGCCCCGCGGTCGTTTTTGTATTGGAGGTAGTAGGCGTGTTCCCACACGTCGACGACCAGCAGTGGCGTTGACCCTTGCAGGGTTAGGTTCTGGTGTTTCTCCGTTTGAAGGGTGAGGAGCCGTTCGGATAGCGGATCGTATGCGAGAACTCCCCAGCCAGAGCCCTCCACCGTCTTCGCCGCATTACTCAGCTCCAGCTTGAAGAGATCAAAACTACCAAAGTCCGCATTGATCTGATCGGCGAGGCCGCCGCCCGGTTTCCCGCCCCCCTTCGGACTCATGTTCATCCAGAAGAGGCTATGAAACATGTGACCTGAGGCGTTGAACGCGAGGTCTCTAAGAATCGCCTTAACATCTACACCCTGAAGACCAGCAACTCTCCCCTTCTCGAGCTTCTCTAAGGCAGCGTTCCCACCATTAACGTACGCCGCATGATGTTTGTCATGATGCAAACGCATTATCTCTTCCGAAATCGCAGGCTCAAGAGCATTATACTTGTAAGGCAAATCCGGAAGAACATATTTCTTCGACAAAACTACCACCGTTACCAACTAGTTAACGGACTTTCATCAACTTATCCATCGTACGGTTTTCATTTGGCAAAAACTAATACCGTCCCACGATCGAAAACATGACACTCCGTGGATTCGCTCGCCGAATCGGCGAGATAAGGCTAAGTGGAGAACCGACCAGCTGTCTAACGGTGACTTTCAGCGCGATCCCAAGCGGCAGTTCTCAATAACCCTAACCAGCATTTCGAGATAGAGAAACTCGAATTAACGAAATTGCCAGCACACTGCCTCCTCCTCAAAACTTCTGTAAGCGGTATCTGTGGGACAGACCTTCATGTTTTGCAGGGGAAGATTGAGTCGGACTTTCCCGTTGTGTTAGGACACGAAGCCGCTGGTTCAGTGGTGGAAATTGGAACTGATGTGAAGGGCATCTCGAAGAAGGATCGAGTGGCAATTTCAGCAATTACCCCCTGCCTTATCTGCCGGAACTGCCTCCTAGGCAAGCCATACCTCTGCACTCGTTCTGCAGAGGCTATAGTTGAGACCCCTATGAGAAGAGATAGCGGCCAACTCATTCACGCCTTCTTTGGAATGGGGTCCCTTTCGGAGTACGTCATCGTCCCTGCCTCAGCCGCTGTCCTCATACCTGACGACATTCCTTGGTCTGTCGCCGCCCTCATGGCGTGCGGAGGGCAAACAGGCCTGGGCAGCGCATTCAACGTCGCGCCCGTTGGAGAGGGAGACAGCGTCGCGGTATTTGGGTGCGGAACAGTGGGGCTCTGTGTAATAATGGCGTCAAGGATCGCGGGAGCAACCCGGACAATCGCGATCGACACTAACGAGAAAAGACTAGCTCTAGCCAGAACGCTTGGCGCTTCCCTGGCCCTGAATCCACTCAAAACACGGGTGACAGCAGAAGTCTTGGCTGCAACAGAGTCGGGATGCGACTTTGCTTTTGAATGCGTCGGTGAAGTGAAAGTGATGGAGAACGCTCTCCAAACCGTAAAGCCAGGAGGTAAACTGATCATTGTGGGTGCGGCCCCTAAAGGTGAACATTTCTCGGTTGACGCGCGATTCATGTTAGAAGGCCGCTCCATTGTGGGATCACTGGCTGGATCCGTGCAACCTCGTCGAGACTATCCCAAATGGTTCAACCTCTACAGAGAAGGGCAACTCCCACTAGAGAAGCTATCTACAGGAAAATACGGATTGGAAACCGTGAATCAAGCCTTCCAAGAGATGGCAGCCGGCGAAGTCACAAAACCTCTCATCACCTTCTAACCGCCCCGAATTAACAGTGTAGCTGAATCTGAGGCACCGTTTCCAAGGCTATCTTGAAGAAAGTGTAATTTGTTCCTATACTCGGTCAGGCGTCAGCGGAGATACATTCCGAGTTGGCTTCTAACCTAAGAGGGATATTTGCTATTCTGGCGACTGCTTTTGATACACAACGTAAGATAGATTTAGAGAGTTTAAGGGGTCTTGTTGAGTTTGAACTAAAAGCTCGATTAAATGGCATAACACTACTCGGCATTCTCGGCGAAGTATTGCGTTTGTCCGAAGGGGAAAAGCGCGAGATAACTACGACGGTTGTCGAACAGGGCCTTAGTAGTAGCCGGGGTAACCGCCGTAACCGTAGCCACCATATGGGGAGCCATATCCTCCATAACCGTAGCCGCCGTACGGGTACCCGTATCCGCCGTACCCATACCCCGGATAGCCAAATGCGCCGTAACCAAGGCCCAGGCCTAAGCCCATTCCGGCTAAGAATGGCATCCCGAAGCCGAACCCGCCGTAGAACGGCCAACCGAAGCCAAAACCCGGGTATCCGAACCTTCCGTAGCCGCCGAACGTACCGTACCCTCCATAACCCCGGTAACCCCAGCCGCCCATCCCGCCATAATGGCCCATACCGCCGAAATGACCCATTCCGCCGTGTGGCATAATTATCGCTGAACATTCTCCGCTGATGAAGCATTAACCTTTACTTAGAACTCATCGAAAGGATGGCACCAAGAGCCAATCTTCTGCCTACAAGGCGGAAAGACGGTTTCAAGATCCGGGCGGCTGCGTTCTCGCCGGTGGTCTTAGGCTTCGACTTGGCTTCGAACGCCGCTCGCGGCCATGATTAAGAGTTCCATTACCAAGTAGGCCTCGGATGTGGTTGAGGCTTTGTACGTGACGGTTGTGCCGTTGCTTCTGACTGAGTTGGGGAGGTTGGCGGCTATCTCGGCGTAGGCGGTGCTTGTGAATTGAATCTCTAGGTTGATGGGTGACTGAAATCGGAATAGGCGGGCGTTCTTGTTCTTGACAGATTCAGCCGCTTCTTTGCATGCGTTCCTGAGAATCTCCGCGATTTGGGTCGGTGAAGGGGAGATAGATGAGTAGCGGCCAAGGCTCTCCTTGAGTTCGGCGCGGGCGGCCCAAGGTGTGGACCGTTTAACATCATCCTCGAGCAGCGCTTTGTCGCCGGCCACCATCACAACCGGGATTCCTAGTTCGCCCAGGAGGGCGGCGTTGATGAGAAATTCGCTGCACTCTTCACCGTTCACTTTCACGCTTCGGAGCGTGAGGCTGCTCATGGTGTGGTCGAAGTTGGCGTTAGGCGTCCCAGGCTTAGCATGGTAACCCAGAAAGAAAGCGGCATCACATCCCTTCGCTCCCGCCACCATCGAAGTAGCCCTCGGGTACCCGCGCACCAGCGCCACCCGGTCCGGAAGCCTCCCGGGCAGAATATTCACCATAGGCCCGTGGCTATCGGCAACAACGGCGCCGTCGAAGCCAAGCTTGAACAAACTATCCAACACCACGACAAGGCAGTCCGTCATGATCTGCCTCGCCTCCGAATACAACTCGCCATTCACGTTCGTGTGATGCCTCGAGACAATGTAAGGAATACCCTCTATGTCAATGGAAACGAAAGCCTTCATAGCCCCAATCACATCCTTACCTTGCTTAAGCCCCTTCTTCTAAGAGCTACGTTTTATGGTCCCCGAGTTTCATTGACTGAATTTCTCGTGAGAGTCTTCTTTCGAGGTTGTTCTCGTTTGAGAATACGTCAACGGTTACCGCTCCGATGTTTGGAGTCCGCAACTTCTATCTTGTTACTTGATCATGACGACGTCTTCAGTAAGGTCTCTGAAATGTTCGTCTCCGGTCACGATCTTTGCGTTGCGCGATCTTGCGGTTGCCAGAACGATGGAGTCAGCTAATCCCCAGCGCTTGGCAACTCTTTTTCTCTCTTTGTTTAGCATACCCGCTTGTTGCGCAATCGCAATGTCGAGGGCGGTATCTTGAGTTCGTATCAGAATGAAGTTAAGTTTCTCTGAGAAAGACATTCTTTCCCGCGTGTACTTATCCGCTAATTCAGCTATCACTATGGTTGGCGTCAATGCGTTTCCCGCTTCAATGTACGGTTTCGCTCTCATGCCTGCATGCGAGCCGAGGAAGTACTCAAACCAAGCGAAAGAATCGATCACGTACACCGCTTCTACCGTTAGCCGAACCTGCTCTCAAAAATGTCGGTGCCTAGTCTCGGGTGATTTCTTCGTGTTCCCGTTGTGTAAATTTGAGTTTTCTCGCGCTGTCCACCCCAAACATCGAGGACGGCACGCCTTTGCGTTTCTCAATCAGCCTAGCGATTACCTCTCCAAGACTCTTAGCCTTCTCCTCGTTCATCATCTCCTTCAACCTTCGCCAGACTCGTTCATCCACAGCTATCGTCTTGCTCGCCATACAGATTCCCAGTTTGTAACCTGTAATCTGCATATTATAAGGCTGCTTCCGATAAATGCAAGGCGAGCAACTAGGACATCAAACCCTTCCGGGCCGTACCTCTCGGCTAGCCGGCAGGCAGCATGATAAGTCCAGACGCCCTATTCCACTAATCTAGACCTCATTCCCTCAGAAACTGGCGGTCTCATATGATCGTGGCTCCGGGCGCACATGAATGATTTTATTTGAAGACCCTGTCTACGCATTGAATGGCTTGCTGGCCGAAAGATTCTGGTTAAGGTGTTAGTTAATGCGTGCTATGGTTATCACGAAGTTCGGTGGGCCCGAGGTATTCGCGTTATGGGAAATGCCGCGGCCGGAACCGAAGTACGGAGAATTGTTGGTTCGGGTTGTTGCGTCCGGAACTAACCCGGTCGATGCCAAGATCAGGGCGAACGGGACGTGGGCGGGCATAGTGCCGCCTGCTATCCTAGGATATGATGTGTCTGGGATCGTTGAGAAGGTAGGATCCGGCGTGACAGAATTCAGCCCTGGTGACGAGGTCTTCTACACGCCGGAGATTTTCGGCAACCAATCAGGAAGCTACGCAGAGTACAACGCTGTTTCCGCATCCATCGTTGCCAAGAAGCCGCAATCATTGTCGCATTTGGAGGCGGCCGCAGTTCCACTGGCGGGAGGGACAGCGTGGGAAACGGTCGTTCGAAGATTGAAACTACAATCCGGTGAGACAATACTCATCCATGGAGGAGCTGGGGGAGTGGGCTCCTTCGCCATCCAAATCGCCAAATCCCTCAACGCCCGAACCCTCGCAACAGCGGGGTCGTCGAACCAAGACACATTACGCCAGCTAGGCGCAGACGTAGCGATCGATTACCAGAAACAAGATCCGGCCGAGGTTGCCCTTCGTGAAACCGGCGGGGAAGGAGTAGACGCCGTTTTCGACGCGGTTGGCGGAGAGAATCTGAACAAAAGCTTAACCGCGCTTCGACCTTTCGGTCGCGCAGCCACCACTCTAGGAGTGAAAGTAGATCTAGGAAACGTACAAAGCAAGAACCTGACGATCTACTCCATCTTCCTGACTCGCGAGCGAGGCAGACTACAGGAACTCACGAATCCCATTGAGCAACGGAAACTTAAGCCATTCATTGATCAGGTACTTCCCCTCGAAGAGGTTCGCAAGGCTCACGAACGTTTAGATTCTGGGCACGGAAAGGGAAAGATAGTTCTTCGGATCTCAGAGAAATGACCTCCTAGAAAGTGCTTACGGAAGTGGAGAACAGGCAAGCTTCATCCAGTAATTGGATTAGGCCTTGAGGAATTTCGCCGCGATACCCCAGTTTCCAAGTTTCAACGCTAAACGTACCCACAGTGCCGTGTAGGCTTCAAGCCATCGTGCGCCATCGATGCCGCCTATGTCTATGGGTTCCGCCCATCCGAACTCTTTTAGAATACCCGCGACTTGTCGCTTCGCGCCCTCATCGTTTCCGCAAATCACCATGTCCGGTAAGCCCTCCTTCATCTTCGGGTTGATCATGGTCTGATTGTTGACGGTGTTGAAGCACTTCACAACTTTAGCGGTAGGCAAGAGGCGTTGCACGCGTTCCCCCAACGAATCGGTCGTGCCTACGAAGAGGCCGGGAGGCATACCCTTTGAGAAGTCGAGCGGGTTCGTCGCGTCGATTACCAGTTTCCCAGCGAATTTCTCTCGCCCGGAGAGGCTGATTGCTTCCTCAACGGCGGTGCCGAGTGTGGCGAGAACGAGAATTTCTCCGTGAGCCGCGGCCTCGCTGAAGGTACCTGTTGACGCTTTTCTCTGGCACTTTGCGACCCATGCCTTCAGCTTCTCGCTTTCAGGAGTGCGGGAACCGATCTTCACGTCATAACCGTGGGCGGCGAACCCTCGGCCTAACGCTTGGCCAACATCTCCGCTACCTAGAATACCAACTCTCGTCATACCCCGAATTGGGATCGAAGCTGCTTAAATTGACTACGTCAGTTGTCTTTCTCTACCCGCCACGACACCGTCCCTGCCGGTCAAAGAAATGTGGCCAGTTCTCGCATTCCTCGTCAACAAATAGACCGGAAGCATAGTCTTACTTGTGATGTCAGAATGAGTAAAGTTTCTTCCTTGCAAATACTGCAATCGTTCTCCGACGCAATGACCGAACTGGCGGACAAGGTGGGTTCGTCGGTTGTTAGGGTGAGGTCCAGAAGAGGGTTCGGTTCGGGCGTAGTCTGGAGCGAAGATGGCTACATAATTACGTGCAGCCACGTCGTCGGAAGAGCCGCGACTGTTGAAGTAGGTTTCGGGGAAGGCCGTAGGTTTGAGGCCAGAGTGGTCGGGCACGATCCATACTCGGATATGGCATTGTTAAAAGTCGAACAAACCGGCTTGAAACCGGTCGAAGTTGGAGACTCGGACGCGGTTGACGTCGGCCAGCTGGTCTTTGCACTCGCCAACCCGTTCGGCGGAAGCCCAAGCGCCACGTCGGGAATCGTTACTACTGCTAAGGCCTCTCTGGGTTGGGGGCCGGGTTCGGGGGAGGATGTGATTGTTACGGATGCGCCTTTGAATCCAGGCTACTCAGGCGGCCCACTTGTCAACGCGTCAGGGAAGATGATCGGGCTCAATGTGGCATACGCAAACTCACGCGGCATTTCAATTCCAATCAACTCGGTCAAGGGCACTATTGACGCCCTCATCAATGATGGAAGGATAAGGATTGCACACCTCGGAATCGGAACCGACCCAGTGAGCATTCCTGAACACCTAGCCGCCGAAGCGAACTTGGACCAAGAGGAGGGCTTGATGATATTCGAAGTTGAACCCGACAGCCCTGCCAGGAAAGCAGGCCTGGTAGTTGGAGATATCTTGGTATCCTTCGCCAAATCACCCATCACGGGGCACAATGACCTCTACCGCCTCTTGACAAAAGACATCATTGGGAAACCAATCGAGATTGGAGTTCTAAGAGCAGAGATGCTAATCAAACTAACAGTTACTCCCACTGAAAACGAAACCCAATAGCGCCCTCGATAAGACGTCCCGTCATTTGGGAATTTCATATATAACGAAAGTCAACTCTGCGGTCTGGCCGAACTGGGAATTCGGCTTCTATGCGCTTAGCATAGTTTCTACTACCGCACAAATGACCACTAAAACATCAGTAATACTCACATTGGTGGGCAAAAAGTCCCCTGAAAGTGAGAAAGCACGAGGCGCAGCGCATATGTGCCCATAAATTGGGGGTCAGAATCCCCAGTCCATCCCCGCACCTCCTGAACCAAGCCTCTGCAGGAGCGAAGGGTCTGAGGGTTGAAGCAGGATTTTGCCTCTGCTAGTCCGCTTGCTTCCTATTCTTGTGGGTCGTGGTAGGTGGGTTTAATCGTATTCAGATAGCTCTAATCACTGTAATTTTACGAATTCTCTCGCCATGTGCGTCCGCATTTCGTGCATTTGAAGAACTGGGTTGAGGCTTCATCGCCGCCGCGAGTTTGTACCATCCAATAGAAGGCTTCGCCGTGCCCGCATTTTTGGCAGGTAACTTTCATCTTCGGGAGAGTCTGTAGGTTCTCGCCCTTGCCGATTACCACGATGGATTCCTTGGGTGCTCCTAATTTCTGTATTATCGGATCCGCCCGTTTGGTTTCTTCTCCGCACTTGGGGCATGCTAGTACAACGGTCTTTTCCTTCTTAGTTGGAATGAGCGCCAGGCTACATTTCGGGCAGAACTGCATGCTAGATTACAACTGAATTGCGGGCGTCGAGTCATATAGGCGTTTAATCCATCCTTTCTTGCTTGAGAAAACCTAGTCGCACTCCTATGTCGAATCGGGAAATGAGGCACGTACGCTTTCTACTTTTGTGCCAACGGCAGACCGGTCTACTGTAGAGACTGCTTCCAGAAGCACCGAAAATACCAGGCAAACAGCCTAGGACCGGTAATGCCGGGAAAACTCGCTTTTTTGTCAAACGTTTTCTTGTGGGTGGTACTACCGGCGCGGCGACGAAATAACCATTGATTTGTGAATTGTACTGCTGGTGCGGCGAAGCAAATTCTGAACAGCCAGACAGGTAAGTCCCGCCGGCCCCACGACGTGCAAATCTCATGCATTGGGTTTCCGAAGTTTATTTATGACAACCGCCCGATTTCACCGAAGGAGACGAGACAACTGAGTGACTTCAACGACTGGAACAGAAAGATCATCGATGAATTTCGAGCGAATGGCGGAAAAGTCGGCGGGATGTTTCAAGGCAGAACACTGCTTCTTTTACATTCAAAAGGGGCTAAGAGCCAAAGGGAACGTATCAATCCGTTAGCATATGTCCGGGATGGCGGAAGGTTCGTGGTTATTGCGTCTAAAGGTGGGGCACCGACTAACCCGGATTGGTACTACAACCTCGTTGGAAGCCCCGAAGTCACGGTTGAAGTTGGAACGGAAACATTTCGGGTTCATGCCACGGTGGCTGAAGAACCCGAACGGACGCGGTTATACAACAAGATGGTTGAAACGATGCCTGCCTTTGATGATTATCGGCACAAGACCACACGCAAGATTCCGGTGGTTGTGCTGACGCCTACGAAGTAAGAATGAAATTTCCATTAGAACGGGTCATGAGCGAATTATCGGACGAGAACTTGAGCCAGTGAACTAAAGGAAATTCCGTGATTACCGTGTGAATATTTGAATCTAATCAGCCCCTCGATGTGTGCTTAAAGTATTAAAGTAAGAACATTCTTACTTCAGAGAGTTGAGTAAGGTTGCGTGCTGCTACTACTAGGGTGTCTTCCAAGGGTCAAGTTGTGATTCCTGAGGCCGTTAAGAAAGCAGCCGGCGTGCATGAAGGAGAGGATCTCCTTGTGTTAGCCATAGGGGATACAATCGTTATGAAGAAACTCTCTGCAGTCAGTTTCCGAGAAGTAGCCAAACCTATCTGGAGATCTGTCAAAGCGATGGGACTATCGGGAGAAGAACTCGACGAACTCATCGAAGAGGGCAAGACCAAAGCTCGTTCTGGACAGTAACATATGGGTCTCAGCCTTCCTAGCTAGCGGACGTCCCTCAAGAATCGTTCAAATGGCGGAGAACAAACTCGTTCAAGTCTTCGCGTCTCTCGCTCTCCTCCAGGAGATTCATCGTGTTCTTGAGTATGAGAAAATACTCCGGATTTTGAAACGGAGTGGAAGGGAACCAAACTCCATCATGGCAACCGTCGTAAGCTTGTCTTCCTTGATAGACGTAAGATCAAAAGTACATGCACTACAAGAAGATCCTACAGACAACCAACTACTCGCTTGTGCGAAGGATGCGGCCGCACAATACATAGTATCAGGCGATCGTCATCTTCTGCAACTCGGAGAGTATGAGAACATCAGAATCTTGACCGCATCCAGTTTCCTTGAGAAGCACCCGTTTTCATAGAACACCGAACGAATAATCACCTTTTCTGAGGGATGCGAACCCGCTATGGTATGCATCCCACCGGCCCCACGACTTGCAAATCTCGTGCGTTGGATTTGAATCATCGGCTGTCGGGGCTTATCAACCTGTATTGTATTCGACGGTTCTAGACGCAAGCTTATTGGGCTGATTCATGAATTTGGATCCGGTGAATCCGATGCCGGCAGCAGTTAGAACGGCTGAAGTTGTTTGGGAAAAAGATTTACTCACGGGGCATGGTTCTGTGAAAATGATGAGCGGCGCTCTCCCGGAATTTCCCGTCACTTGGGCGTCAAGGACTGAGATGCCTGGAGGAAAGACGAGCCCTGAGGAACTTCTAGCCGCGGCACACGCCAGCTGCTACGCCATGGCGCTTTCGGCCACGCTGGCTCGGAAGCGTACGCCGCCCGAACGATTAGATGTTACCGCGAAATGCACATTCGACAAGGTTGGCGCCGGCTTCAAGGTCACAACCATGGAGCTTACAGTCCATGGGAAAGTCCAGGGCATGCAGCCATCTGCCTTCCAAGAAATCAGCAAGGAGGCAGAGAAGGGATGCCCAATATCGAATGCCATTCGAAACAACGTTGAGATCCGGCTGACTGCTAACCTCGATTGAATAACGCTCTTTGAGTGGCCGCCGATGCGTGTTGTACAGGTTTCCGAGCCCAACGGGCCATTTGAGATCGTGGAGCGCAAGATGCCTGAACCGGGTTCAGGGGAAGTTAGAATAAAGGTACAGGCCTGCGGGATCTGTCACAGTGATTCCGTAACCAAGAATGGGCTATTGCCAGGCATCAGCTACCCACGAGTACCTGGGCATGAGGTTGCGGGGGTTATCGATGCTGTAGGCGAAGGAGTCGCTGAATGGAAGGCGGGAGAGCGAGTCGGTGTGGGTTGGAATGGGGGGTATTGTGGGCATTGCGAATCCTGTCGGAGGGGGGATTTCTTTGCGTGCAGTCAAACACAGGTAACAGGCATCTCTTACGACGGCGGGTATGCCGACTTTATGGTCGCGCCGGCAGAAGCTCTAGCACACGTCCCGAACGAACTGTCACCCGAGGAAGCCGCGCCACTTCTCTGCGCGGGTCTCACAACCTACAACTCGCTGCGGAATAGCGGCGCCAGAGCCGCTGATTTAGTTGCGGTGCTAGGGGTTGGGGGACTCGGCCATCTCGCTATTCAGTTTTCTTCCAAGATGGGTTTTGAGACCGTCGCGGTCGCACGAGGAAAGGAGAAGGAGGCGCTGGCTCGAAAGCTGGGCGCCGTCCATTACATCGACAGCGAAACGCAGAACCCAGCCCAGGAATTGACCAAGCTAGGAGGCGCTAAGAGCATTATTGCGACGGCCACGGATTCGAAAGCAATGATGGCGGTTCTCGGCGGGCTAAGTGTAAATGGGAAGTTCATGGTCCTCGGCGTCCCACGTGATCCACTTGAAGTACCTGTTTCTCTACTTATCCCCGGCCGGCGCTCGATCATGGGGTGGTATTCTGGAACATCGATCGATTCGGAGGACACGCTCTCATTCAGTGTGCTCACCGGGGTAAGGTCGATGAACGAAGTCTTCCCGCTCGAGTCCGTAACGGAAGCCTACGAGCGAATGATCACAGGTAAGGCAAGATTTCGAGTCGTCCTCAAAACCGGGTAACCTTCCGACTTACTTACGGGTGACTACGCTTCCTGGATTAGATGGCAGGCCGCGAAGTGGTCGGGTCTAACCTCTATCATTTGAGGTTCTTCCTGCTGGCATTTGTCAAATGCCTTTGGGCATCGGGTACGGAATCTGCACCCGGAGGGTATGTCGCTCGCCTTCGGAGTTTCACCCGAAATGGGTATCGTCGACCGTCTTGTCTTAGGGTCTGGCTCAGGAACCGCCGCCAGCAAGGCCTGCGTGTAAGGGTGAGCGGGGAAATCGGTAACATCATCCTTCGGCCCCACCTCCACGATCTTGCCTAAGTACATTATAGCAATTCGATCCGAAATGCTTCTTGCCAATGCTAAATCATGAGTTATGAACAAGTAGGTTAGGTTCAGTTCATCTCTCAAACGAAACATCAAATTCAGAATTCCAGACCTAACGGATACGTCTAGCATCGAGACGGGCTCATCCGCCACGATGAATTTCGGCCTAATCACTGTGGCGGCTGCAATTGCAACTCTTTGCCTCTGTCCTCCGCTCAGCTCATGTGGAAACCTATCTGCAAAAGTTTCCGGTGGGGTCAATCCGACCGAGACTAGCGCCGTATTGATCTTCTCAGTCTCATCCTGCTTGTCTCTCGTTAGATGATGGACTCTTAATGGTTCGGCGACAGTATCTCGAATTCTCATTCTGGGGTTCAAAGACTCGTACGGATCTTGGTAGACCATTTGCATGTCACGACGTAGCCGCCTCCACTGATTGTTGTCAATTGAGGACAAATCCGTACCGTCAAACAGAACCTTCCCCTCTGCTATTGGCGTTAGACCTAGCACTGCTTTCGCGGTTGTTGTCTTTCCACTGCCACTCTCTCCCGCTAAACAGAAGATTTCCCTATGCCGGACCTCAAAGGTAACTCCGTCGACTGCACGAATCAACGCTCCTTTGCTAGGGAACAGGACGGACGCCAGTCCCTTCGTTGAGTGGAACTGAACTTTCAGATCACGAGCTTGGATTAACGATTCCTTCAAGCTTTACCACTACTTGGTTCTGCTTGTAGGAGATGGCAAGCTGCGTAATGCCCTGCTTCGGCTCTGATAAGCAGGGGTTCTTCTCGCATGCAACGGTCAACCTTCACCGGGCATCTGGGATGGAATCTGCAGCCCGGGGGGAGACTTGTTAAGTCAGGAGGAGCCCCCGGGATCACTGTTAGCTTTCGCGATGTTCTAACCGATGGAAATGCTTTCACAAGAGCTTGAGTGTATGGGTGCAAGGGTTTCTCAAACAGCGAAATTATGTCAGCTTGCTCGACGATTTTTCCGGCATACATAATGGCCACGCGGTCGCATGTCTGCGCTATTACCGAGAGATCGTGTGATATGAGGATCATAGAGAGATGCAGTTTCTCCTGTAGCTGCTTCATGAGTTTGAGGATTTGATCTTGAACGATCACGTCAAGGGCTGTGACGGGTTCGTCTGCGATAACAAGTCTCGGATTGCAAGCGAGAGCCATCGCGATAATCGCCCGTTGCTTCATTCCTCCGCTGAATTGATGCGGATACTCGCCTCCTCTGGACGGATCCAATCCGACTAGCTCAAGCAGATCTCTGGCTCGACGAAATGCATCACGACGAGTCGATTTTTCATGTAGCATGATGGCCTCCGCAATCTGGCTGCCGACGTTGTGCACCGGGTTAAGGGCGTTCATCGCGCCCTGAAAAACCATGGATATGCTCTTCCACCGTATATTTCGTAGCGCCGCATCGGAAAGGCCGACTAGGTCCCTATCGCCAAACATGATTCTTCCACCAAGAATTCTCCCGGCTGGCGGCAGCAACTGCATTATCGATAGCATAGCCGTTGTTTTTCCACATCCTGACTCCCCGGCTAACCCAAACACTTCTCCTTCAGCCACTTCTAGGCTGATTCCGTCAACTGCCTTTACGCAGCCGCTGTTCGAGGTGTAGCCCACCTGTAGTTTTTCTATGTTCAATAGGGCCAGGGAAATCGCCTCAAATCCAACTCGTCTTGAGTCTAGGGCTTAACAGATCATCCAGGGCGTTGCCTACTAATGCGAAGGCGACCATAACCAATACGATGCAGACACCGGGCGGTACAACATACCAGTAGGCGCCAAGGGTCATGGCTCCGCTGGTATATGCATAATGGAGCATCATCCCCCAACTCACATGAACAGGATCGCCTAGACCGAAGAAGCTCAAGACAGACTCTGCAAGTATGGCGTTTCCTATCAGTATGATACTGTTCGCGAACGCCAACGGAATAACGTTAGGTAGTATGTGATGAACAATAATGTGTGAGTCTCTTGCCCCGATAGACCGAGCCCTTTCAACAAACGGTCTTTCCTTTAGTGACAAAATCTGCGACCGTACAGTTCTGGCCGTCCAAGTCCAGCCTGTAATTCCTATCACGAGTATCAGGTTCAACATGCTAGACCCGAAGATCGCCGCCAGAACTATCACGAGCGGGAGGAACGGGATCACTAGAAACAGATCAGTAAACCTCATCAGGACTTCTGCCTTTAGCCCTGCATAGTAGCCAGCCAACAACCCAATGAGTGTACCGACGACAAGTGAAATGAAGGCCGCAAGAAACCCTACGGTTAGAGAGACTTGAGAGGCGTAGATGACTTCGCTCAATACGTCACGGGAGACTTCATCAGTTCCCAGCAGGTGCGTTAAGGTGGGTGGAAGCAGGATGCTTGATGCTCCCAGCTGTTGGTCTGGGGCGTAAGGTGCGAGTTGTCCTGCGAACACCGCTTGAACCAGAAAGAACACGAGTATAGCGAGGCCGATCACACCCCTCTTGCTTCGCTTGTACGACTTCCAGAACTGACTGATGGCCTTGGGATAATTTTGCATGCTTCTCTCGCCGCTTCAATATCGCACTCGCGGATCAAGCCAAGTGTAGATAATGTCGACCGCAAAATTCGCTGCCAGCACCGATAGTGCGGTGATCAAGAATGCTCCCTGCAGTAAAGGGTAGTCGCGTAACAACAACGCGTCGTATGTTAGACTCCCGATTCCGGGCCAGGAGAAGACAGTTTCAGTCTGCAGCACGCCTCCAACGACGGCCCCTATATTTATCGCCGCGAGCGTCAGGCTCGGTAACATCGCATTTCGTAAGGTGTGTTTGCGAATTACTTGCCAATTGCTCATGCCTTTTGCTCTTGCCGTAAGCACGTAGTCCTGAGTAAATTCTTCCAAAAGAGAACTTCTTGCTAGGATAGTATAGAATCCCATGTAGTAGAGCACGAGGGTGATCACCGGCATCGCAAGGTGACTCAACAAGTCCACAAGGTACGCACCGAAACTTTCTGCACCAGCGCCAATCGTCAACATACCAGAGGTTGGAAATACGCCCAGCCATACCGAGAAGACAAGTATGAAGAGCATAGAGAGCCAAAACGTGGGTACCGAATAGGTCGTTAAGGCGAAGCTGACGCAAAATGCATCGAATTTGCTCCCGTGTTTCCAGGCCGCTACAACTCCGAGGAAAATGCCGACCAGTACGAAGAAGACATACGCTATTCCGACAAGGAGTACGGTGTTGCTAAGTCTCTGCATGACTATTGGAAGCACGGGCTGATCGTAAGCAAACGACACACCCAAATTTCCGTGAAACAGATTTACCAAGTAGAGATAGAACTGCACATACAGTGGCTGGTCGAGACCGAACATCGCCCTGAGGTTTGCCAGATCTTGCGGTGTCATTCTGGGGTCTCTGAAGAGCATTTTCACTGGATCTCCGGGCAGAATGCGAAACAAGAAAAAGTTTAGAGTGACGACGAGGAACAACGTAACTAAGAAATAGCTGAATTTCTCGATCAGACGCCTAATCGGCAGAATCGCCAATCGGCTTATCCTTCAACGACCGAAAATCTCTTTTCGTTTATAGCTTTGCTCTCCTTTCATTTTCCATTTCGCGGCCGCGTAAGATGAGTAATTACTGCAGAGACTCGGTAAGTACATTTGCTCAAGTACTATCCAAGGTCTTAATCCAAACCACGGACAGTGACGATCGAGAAAAATTGTATAACCATTTCGAAAAGAGAATTTCATGCATACTTCTCGGCCTGCTTATGATTGTGTCAATGATACCGTTGGCAAGAGCACAACAGCCACAACCACAACCCACTTACGGCGGAGTGTTGAAGATTGGAATCGACGAAAACCTCGATACGCTTAATCCGTATTCGACCATCTTGACGTTCTCCGAGTCGATTATCAGAGAGATGTATGACACGCTGATAACTTGGAACCCTCAAATGCAGTACGTTCCTGAACTCGCGCAGAGCTGGAATGTTTCAACGGACGGACTTACGTGGACTTTCCATTTAGAGCACAATGTCACATGGCATGATGGAGTGCCTTTCACCGCGAATGATGTCGTCTTTACTATTCAACAATTGGCTCTTAACGAGCAGGTTCCCGTACCATACGGTCTGGTGAGCTTTGTCAAGAGTGCCGAAGCGCCAGATAACTACACGCTAGTTCTTCATTTGCAATCACCTTCCGCAGTATTGCTCTATAACCTAGCATGCCTCTTCATCGTCCCCCAGCACGTTTGGGGTAATCTGACAACTTCCAATGAGGTTATTCACTTCTCGAATCTCCCCGCGATCGGCGACGGCGCCTTCAAATTCGTTACATGGAACAAGGGGCAGTACGTAGAACTTCAAGCGAACAATCAGTATTGGCGGGGAAGACCATACATTGACCAACTCTGGTTTGTGCAATACGCCTCTGCCGAAACGGAATTAGCGGCCCTAAGAACGGGTGAAATCGACGCGATGCCCGCGCATGTCGGACCAGACGAAGTGAACCTCATAAATGCCGACCCCAACTTGAAGATCGATATATCTGCTCCACTTGGATGCATCGACATCTACTTCTCCGTCTATGAAGGAACTACTGCAACTCCACCTAACCCCGCGCTCCGGGATGATCGAGTGAGACAGGCTTTTCTAAGATCCATAGACAAAAGTACGCTCAACGCTGTTATCCACAACGGACTGTACACTCCCGCGTTCACTGCCGTGCCACCTGGCGACGGAATCTACTTTGATCCGAACCTCGGAAATGAAGTCAACATGACTTTCGACTTGAATGCGGCGGCAAAGATGCTCGATAATGCAGGTTACAAGATCGTTGATAGCAGCGGGATTCGACAGGCTACACAGGATATCAAGGTAACATTAGACAGCGGCAACACGAGCATCGTTCCCAAAGGAACGAGGCTCGACTTCGCTTTCGACATAAACAACGAATACCCAGAAGAAGTTCGAGCTGCGGAAATGATCAACCAGTGGCTACATCAGGTTGGCATGAACATCAGAATAACTACCGCGGACGGGAATGTGCTTGGATCTCAGGAAACACCACCGTACCCCTACGATATTCAGCTATGGGACTGGAATGCTCGCGTGGACCCCGATTTCATACTATCAATATACACAACCCAACAGATCGGAGGATGGAGCTCGGGCGGTTGGTCGAACCCGACATACGACCAATTATACAACCAGCAGAGAACAACACTTGACCAAACCCAACGCCAGCAGATCATCTTCAAAATGCAAAAGATACTATACACCGACGTACCTGAACTGCCGCTATATTACTACCCCACAATCGGTGCTCACAGGATTGATCAGTTCACCGGTTGGATCTCCGCGCCACCTGGAGGAATCCTAGGCGGAACAGGAACGGAGGGCTACCCAAGAACATCAACAACTGTACACCTGATTTATGCGCCTAGCAGTGAGACGATGACAACTTCCACAGCACAACCAAGTTCAATACCCTCGACAGCGATAGGCATACCAATCATCGTAATCATAGCTCTACTAGGCTACATTGTCTATCTCAAGAGAAGGAAGGCAGCGCAACAGTAATTCACATCCCCCTTTATTCCCTTCTTTTCTTTTTTTTCACAAAACGAAATGTAATTTATTTTGGACAGGTTCAGAGAGTCATAATGGATCCGTGATACTCACGAGTAGATTCTACCATGACGCGAACCACCATTCTGAAGGGCGGAGTTGTCATAGACGGAACCGGGAGCTCCAGGATCAGGGCTGATGTGGAGGTCAGGGATGATAAGATTACAAGAGTTGGAAAGTTTACTTCAAGTGCGGACTTGGTGTTGGACGTTGAAGGGCTGGTCGTAGCACCGGGTTTCATAGACATACATTGTCACTCAGATTATGCATTGCTGATAGATCCCCGCGCGGAGAGTATGGTCCGACAGGGCGTCACTACGGAGGTCATTGGCAATTGCGGATGTTCAGCGGCACCCCTGAACGAAGCCGTTTGGGATAATTTGGGATTTTTGGAGAGAGAAAAGAAGCCGCTCAAGCGCGTGCTAGAAGGCGACTATGAAAAGACGCCTCCATGGTTCACTATGAAAGACTACCTGCAACTCCTAGACAGAGGGAGAACAGCCGTAAACGTTGTTCCTTTAGTCGGACACAACAATGTGAGAATCCAGGCGATAGGATGGGACGATCGGCCTGCCTCGAAGGAAGAGTTGGAAGGGATGCGAGGGATCGTAGACCAAGCGATGAAGGAGGGAGCCTTTGGCATATCCTCCGGACTGATTTATCCACCGGGCTCCTACGCGGATACGAATGAGTTGATCGAACTTTCCAAGCCCGTGGCGAAATATGATGGGCTCTACGCTTCCCACATAAGAGGTGAAGGTAGAACATTGATCGAATGCGTAAAGGAAGCGGTAGCCGTAGGCAGGGGGGCCGGTGTTCGAGTGCAAATATCCCACTTGAAGTCTTCAGACCCGGAAAACTGGGGCAAAGTGAAAGAAGCGTTGATATTAATCGATAACGCAAGAATCGAAGGGTTGGATGTCACCTGCGATGTTTACCCATATACCGCCTGGTGTGGGCAAATGTCTTCAATGGTTCCGTACTGGGCTCATGCCGGCGGAGTTCTAGAGATGCGAAAAAGGTTCGACGACCCCAAGCTTCGGCAGAAAGTTCTGGCGGAAATGAAGGAAGGTGTGCCTGAGAACCCCGGATGGGACAACGTCATGGTGGTTGCGTGCCAAACCCACAAAGAGTTTGAAGGAAAAAGAGTCTCGGAAATAGCTAGGAATGCAAACGTCGATTCCTGTGATTTCGCAATCGACCTTTCCCTAGCCGAGTATGATGCCTCAATAACAACGTTCGCTATGTGCGAGGATGATATCAAGAACGTGATGCGAAATCCTAACACATTCATAGGATCCGACGGTGAAGCAATTGCACCTGGCGGCCTGTTGGATTATGGGTTGCCCCACCCGAGATACTACGGCACTTTTCCAAGGGTACTTGGAAGATACGCTCGATCAGAAAACGTCCTCACGCTTGAATCCGCTGTGCAAAAAATGACGTCACTCCCCGCAAAGAAACTCGGGCTGAATTCTAGAGGTACGATAGGGGAGGGAATGTTCGCTGACATAACGGTATTCGATCCGATTAAGATCAATGATACGGCGACTTACATGGCGCCAAAGCAATATCCCGAAGGCATAGCGTATGTTTTCGTCAATGGAGTTCTGACGCTTCAAAGAGGTCAACGTACCGGCGCTCTTAGCGGGAAGGCGTTGCGGCACAACGACCAAGTGAAAAACGCAGCAAACTAGTTTCCTAAACATCGAAGGCATCGGGTTAGGTAGCCGAATTGGTTCTTGAAATTCTCGAATATCTTGCAGTGATATTCATCGCTTTCCTAGTGAACCTAGTGCCTGCTTTTGCGCCTCCTACGTGGGTCGTGCTCTCCGTCTATCAGGTGAACCATTTAGAGTTGAACAGTCTAGGCATCGCATTCTTCGGCGTGATCGGTTCAGTTGCTGGAAGGTTTGTCATGTATCAATATTCAGCGTTAGTTGGAAGACACGTTCCTAGAAAGCAAGCGGACAACCTACGGCACTTCCGGGAGCTTGTGGAAGAAAAGAGATTGGGTCTATTCTTTGGCACGCTAGTATACAGTTTGAGTCCATTGCCGTCCAACTTTCTTTTTATTGCGTCCGGCGCCTCTGGAATGGAGTTGTTGCCTGTGATTGGGGGTTTTGCTGCTGGGAGATTCGTTTCTTATGCTTTCCTAGTCTACGCATCGTCTCGAGCATATTCGGCCTTGTTTGGAATCTTCGGTACCGCGCACGTGAGATTAGGGGCAGATATCCTAGGCTTACTCATGGCAGCTTCAACGTTTTTCGTAGACTGGAGTAAGATATTCGAGCGAATCAAGAAGCATCCTCCAAGGCCAGATTCAGACGAAGCACTTCCATGAACAGTTGCTCCGCACCGGCATCGAAACGATAACGATTGTGGCTTTCAAAGTGGGATCCGTGCAAAGGCGTATGCTGATGCGGGTGGGTTGTTTTCTTAGGAGAAATCGGTATCCACTCCTTCTTCTGCTAGTCTCGCTTTGCATGTACGGATACTTTTCACTGCACAACGGAACCTCCTTTTCTTCCTACTACACTGGTGATGAGCCGCATTACGTTGTCATAATCAAGAGCCTAGTAGCGGGGCGCCTGTACGTGGAGGCGGTTTACAGGGATCCACGGCCAGAGTGGACTACATGGCCTTATGCGTGGCATGCGGTGAAAGGGCCCGACGGCCATTTCTACTCAACCCACGGCATCGGCCTTCCACTCCTAGCCGCGCCCTTCTACATCATTGGAGGTCCACTTGGGGTAATCCTCTTCATTCCATTGATCACAAGCCTGGTGAATTTGTCTCAATATTTCGCGTGCATGAGAATAACTGGAGATGATTACGTTTCTTTCGTTACTGTGTTGGTGATGGGATTTGCGACGCTCATCTGCGCATATTCGAACCAGTTTTATCCGGAACTTTTGATGACTCTTTTGCTGCAGCTCTCCCTCAACCTGGTTCTCAAGTATGGCCTAACGAACAGCGTCCAGTTGGCCATGGGGTTACTCGTTGGGTACGGGTTTCTGTTAAAGGCGGCCTACGCCGCGATTATCGTGGGCCTCGGATTAGCGCTCTTCATAATCTGCCTCAGAAGGAGACGCTGGAACTTTGTTCTCTTTGTTGCCGGCGCGGCCGTTTGGTTGGCTGCCTTCTGCTTTTACAATACCGTCGCATTTGGGAACGCGTTTGCGGTTTCTCTAGCCTCTGGGGAATCGGCGTACCCACAAATTCTGGCAAGCAACGCGGTCTTCGCAACCACGGGGCTCATATTCGACCGTTACCGTGGCCTCCTACCCTATTCTCCTATCCTCTTGCTTTCCCTACTTGGGTTGAGGCCACTTCTCAAAGAGAGGCCGGAGGTCTTCGCCTTGGCCACGGGTGCCTTCTTGGGAGAATACGTAGTGTCTTCTCTGTTCACGCATTGGTGGGGAGGATGGAGTCTCCCCGCGAGATATCTCGTGTCAGTTCTGTCCTTGTTCGGTCTACCTCTCTCAATGGCTCTGAAGAATAATCTCCACAAGCTCCGGTTCAAGATTGCGGCGTATTGCACGATATATCTCGGCCTATACCTGAACCTCACAATGTCCTGGTGGAGGGCTATCGGCTTGAACGTGAACGACACCAAGTCCGAAATGCTCTCAACCGCATACCTAGGGTTGGACCGCGTGTTTCCTGTTGTGTTGAATTCGCAAGATCTCGTGAGCATCTCCACTACTCAACTCCTATTGTGGCTGAGCGGTCTATCCGCCGTCGTATTGGTCGCCATCTTCTGGACCAGAGCCAAGAGGGCGAGAATCGGGCTAAGCCCTAGTTAACAGGTGGAATGTTCGCAGGGGTTAAGGAGAAGGAAAGCCACAATCACTCGCATGTTTGCAGCATTAGACCTACATGAAAGATCCATTTAATGTGCCGTCGAAAGTAATACCTTATGCAAGACTTTCAAACAGAAAGTATGGTGAAACGCTATGGGAGTTAGGAGTACGATCGGGTCGAAAGGCCAGGTCACAATTCCCAAGAAGCTGAAGCAGAGGTACCATCTGCTCGAAGGTGAAGATGTAATTATCGTGCCTTCGGACGAAGGCGTCCTCATCAAGCATCCGCCCTCAAGCCTACGGAGCAGATTGAAAGGTAAGCTAGACCTGCAGGGCTTTGATGAAGAGATCAAACACATTAGAGGGCAATGGCGTCTGTAGCCGACGAAGGTCTCATACGTAGCTGACACGGTAGCGTTGGCTCCACGTGCAAGGGCATCGTTGTGAGGTTGTCAAGTTGGAGGTAAGTGGCGTCAGTTTCTGCGGGCATTTCCTATTCGGAAGCAAGGTCCTGGCGAGAACCGGAGATTTCTGTCAAGAGGCCGGCGTGCTGGAGATGCGGGCTGTTCTGGTAAATGACGAGAAGACTTGGAGGGTTGCGGGAGAGCAGATTTCCCAATCCCTTCGTGAACACGGGTTCGAACGAGTCGAGACAACGATCGTTCGGAGGGGCGCTTTCAGGTCGGAAGTTGAGGTTGCAAGGGAGATGGTCCGGAAACTGAAACCGTGCGTAGTCTTTGGTGTCGGTGGCGGCGTGAACATGGATATTGGGAAAGCGTCCGCTTTTCTGGAGGGGGCTCCTTGGATCACGGTCCCAACGATCTTCTCGACTGACGCTATGACTGGAGTCAATGCAACATTTCGAGCTGAGGACAGGGGAGTTGATGGCAAACCACATACCGGTGACTATGACCTGCGGGTGGGCCCTCCAAGGGCTTGCATAGTTGATACCGAGGTTGTCAGAAAAGCGCCTTGGAGATACCAAGCCGCGGGGTTTGCCGATTACATCGCAAAGGTATGCGCGGTGGAGGATTGGAAGATCGCTTACGCGCGGGGGAAGGATGAAGACTACAGCGAATACTCCGTCCTCCTCGGCGAAGCGCAGACAAACTACCTGACCAAGAACGCCGCGAAGATAAGAAGAATGGAGGAATCCGCTTTCAACTCTTTCCTGCTTGCAATGATGAACGACGGCTTCCTAACGCAGATGGGCGGGAGCTCGAGAATCCTATTCGGCAGTGAGCACATGGTGGCCCAAGGATTGATGGAGGAACAGATTAAGGCGGGGGTAAAAGGGCTGCATGGCGAGCAGGTGGCTATTGCCACGATTCTAATGGCATACCTCCAAGGACTCGATTGGATGGCGGTGAAGAAAGCGTTGGAAGAGGCTGACGCGCCGGTCACGGCAAAACAACTTGGATTAAACGACGAAGCCATAGTACGTACCCTGACGCGGGCGAAAGCGATCAACGAGTCATGGATCAGCGACCGCCCCGACATTTACACGATACTGATGGAGAGACCGCTGTCAGTGGATTCCGCGAAGGAGATTGCGTCGAAGACCGGCGTTATAGAATCGAAGTGACTTTTCCTCACTGGCGCATCTTCGTCGTTACTCTGAACAGCGTTGTCCCCCAAGATTTTGGGCGCGAGAACCAATCGCGACGCCTAATAACTCTGACCGGTTGGGCGGGATGGGGTTGGTGACGTTTTCTGACTACCCATCCATACATCCCGAATAGCAATCCTGAAACCAAGAGAGAAATGCTCAAAGAAATCCCTGTAACCGATGCGGAGCAGCTTTTTGCCGATATTCCCAAACGAATTATGTACTCGAAAAGACTCAACCTGCCGCACCCAACGTCGGAATACGAAACGCGTCGGCATGTTGAGGATCTACTATCACGAAACAGGACTTCCAGGGAACTAATCTCCTTCCTCGGGGCTGGTTGTTGGCCGCATTATGTCCCGGCAGTTTGCGATGAGATCAATTCACGTTCAGAGTTCCTAACCGCCTACGCGGGTGACCCCTACACCGACCTTGGCCGGTACCAAGCACTGTTCGAGTTTCAGAGCATGATCGGTGAACTCGTGGGGTTGGACGTTGTGAGTTATCCCTGGTACGATTGGGGGTCGGTTGCGGCGGATGCGGTTCGCATGGCTTCGACTGTTACGGGCCGCCGGGAAGTTCTCGTCCCAAGAACAATGAGCCCGGATAGGCTGGCGATTATGCGCAGCTACTGTGACGGCCAAATAGAAATCACCTTCGTGAAAGGGAATCCGGAAACTGGGCAACTTGATCCGGAGGATTTGAAAGACAAGGCGTCGGCGAAGACTGCCGCAATTTACATCGAAAACCCAACTTATCTCGGGTTCATTGAAACCGGCTGCGAAGACATCGCCAAGCTCGCGCACGATCGTGGTGCATTGTTCATAGCCGGCGTGGAACCACTCTCGCTGGGAATCCTAACGCCGCCCGGCGAGTACGGAGCGGACATAGCCTGCGGGGAAGGCCAGCCTCTGGGACTGCATCCTTCCTACGGGGGTGCGCTGTTAGGCTTTCTAGCATGCAAAGACGAAGAACGTCTAGTTTCAGTCGTCCCCCACAGGCTAATTTCGATAACGAGGACCGAGAAGTCGGGAGAATGGGGGTTCTGCTACGTCCGTCCCGAGAGAACGATGTTCGCCGCACGCGATAAGGCCGGATCCATAACGGGCACTGCAACGGCTCTTTGGGCGATCACCGCGGCCGTCTACATGTCACTGCTCGGTCCTTCGGGGATCCAAGAGCTTGCGAAGACCATTATGGAAAAGTCGAATTACGCAATGAAGCGGCTCGCCGAGATTGAAGGAGTCAGAGTACCGCTGTTTGATGCCGCTCACTTTGAAGAATTCACCGTGAACCTAGACTCAACCCGGAAGCCCATGCGAGAGATAAACCGAACTCTCATGAAGTCGGGGGTCATTGGTGGAAAAGATATCTCGAACGAATTCCCGGAACTCGGCAACACATCTCTCTTCTGCGTGACGGAAACGCACACCAAACCCGACATAGACAAACTTGCGGCGGCGTTGGAGGTGGCCATTCAATGAATGAAGGCCCCACATACCAAGCGGTCAGGTGGAACGAACCAATCATCTTCGAGCTAAGCAGGAAAGGACGTAGGGGGCACTCGGTACCGGGAGTCGAGCCGGAGATTAAGGCGGCGGTCGGAGATATCGAATCCCGCATCCCGGAGAGGATGCGAAGGAAATCTCCGCCGATGCTTCCGGAGCTTTCAGAACCGACGGTGATTCGGCACTTCATTCGTCTGTCCCAGCAAACTTACGGCGTAGATTCGGGCATCCACATTCACGGAACTTGCACAATGAAATATAGCCCGAGGGTCAACGAGACCCTTGCAAGATCCCCTAAGATCACTGACCTTCACCCGTTGCAGGATTCGGACAATGTACAGGGAGTTCTTGCGATCATGTACCAACTTCAAAACTGGTTATGCGAACTTTCAGGAATGGCCGAATTCTCACTCCAACCGCGAGGAGGAGCACACGCAGTATTCAGTAACGCCCGCATAATTCGCGAATACCACCGAATGAAAGGAGAGCTGGACCAGAGGAATGAAATCATTACCACCGTTCTCTCTCACCCGTGTAACGGAGGAGCGGCCGCAATGTCGGGGTTCAAGGTTGTTACCCTTTACCCCGACGAAGAGACTGGTTGCCCGGACATTGACGCGGTGAAGAAAGCGGTAACAAAACACACCGCGGGGTTACTGATGACCGACCCTTACGATACTGGCGTATTCGACAGCAATATCGAAGCGTACATCAAACTCGTTCATGAAGCGGGCGGACTTGTAGCTGTGGATCAAGCTAATGCCAATTCAATCCTGGGCAGACTCAGAATTGGCGATATAGGAGCCGACCTATGCCATTTCAACCTGCACAAATCATTTTCAACACCCCACGCGTCCACTGGGCCCGGTAGCGCCGCGATCGGCGCAAAACCCGAATTAACGAAATTCCTGCCGGTCCCAATAGTAGCCTACGATGGAGAGAAGTACACCCTCGACTACAACAGGCCGCACACAATCGGAAAAATCGGCGAGTTCTACGGCGTCATTCCGAACATCGTCAGAGCATATGCGTGGATAATGAGCATGGGCGCGGAGGGCTTGCTCGAAAGCTCAGAGGTGGCCGTGATAAACAACAATTACCTCATCAAGAAACTCTTGGGAGTCCGGGGGGTGAGCTTACCATGGCAGAAAGCACACCCTCTGAGGCTACAGGAAGGTAGGTTCAGTTTAGAGAAGATGAAGCAGGAAACGGGAATAGGGGTCGATGACGTAAACCGGAGGATTATCGACTACGGGCTGCAGGATATGGAAACGAGTCACGAACCTTGGATAATCCCGGAACCCTTTACGCCGGAGCCCCCTGAAACCACGTCAAAAGAAGATCTGGATCGATTCGCTCAAGTCTTACATGCCATATCACACGAGGCCTACACAAATCCTCAAATCATCAAAACGGCACCACATAATGCCGCGATATCGAAGATAGATCGCACTCCTTCATCGGACCCCAAGAAATGGGCAATGACTTGGAGATCTTACGTCAAGAAAATGGGAAGGAATTCATGAAGTAAGCGTACGGACGAACCATAAGCCATTGCGGCAGATGGGGCGAGCTGCAAAGCCTCAAATTCCTCCCGCACCCACGGGTTTAGGGGGCCTGCGGCGTTGAGTCAACTCGCGGAGGGTGCGTTCGCTGGGCTGACTCAGGAGGAGGCTGAGAATCGTCTTCGGACTTATGGCCCGAACCTCGTCTCGGCGGGTCGGAGACGGTCGCGGGCTTCGATGTTACTATCCTACTTCAAGAGCCCACTCGTCATTATATTGGTGCTCGCCGGCGCGATCTCCGCTTTCGTTGGGGAATTGGTCAACGCGGGGATAATCTTCTTTGTTGTGGGTATGAGCGTGGTCCTAGGTTTCTATCAGGAAGCTAAGGCCGAGGATACTGCGGCCACGCTGCGGGCAAGGATTCGCACAACCGCTTCGGTGCGTCGAGATGGGCGGCGAGTGGAGATCCCGGTCTCCGAAGTTGTCCCCGGAGACTTGGTGTATTTGTCCGCAGGCGACCTGGTGCCGGCCGATGGTAGGGTATTCTCCGCGAAAGACCTCTTCATTGACCAAGCAGCTCTCACGGGCGAATCATTCCCCGCCGAGAAGTACCCAGCCTGGGACGCGGAAGCAAAAGCCGACGTTGATCGTACAGATTTGGCGTTTATGGGGACCTCCGTCGTCAGCGGGACAGGTATCATTAGCGTTATGAAAACGGGAGCTTCGACCGCTTTTGGTGAAATTGCCAAGGAATTGATCGGTAAGGTTCCGGAGACGGAATTTGATCGAGGGCTCCGAAGGTTTGGCTACCTCATTATGCAGGTAACTTTGTTGCTTGTGATTTTCGTTTTCTTCATCAACGCCCTCTTCAAACGTGACGTCCTCACATCATTGCTATTCTCGGTGGCACTGGCTGTTGGCCTAACTCCTGAACTTCTTCCTATGATCGTGACGATAAATTTGGCCACGGGAGCCATGGCCATGGCGGATAAAGGGGTGATAGTGAGGAGGTTGTCGGCGATTCAGAACTTCGGGAGCATGGATACGCTCTGCACGGACAAGACTGGAACGTTAACCGAGAATAAGATTACTCTAGCCTCCCATACCGACGTCAACAATCAAGAAAGTGATGATGTTCTCCTACTGGCCGAACTTAACAGTAACTTTCAAAGCGGTTTACGTACTCCCCTTGACAACGCAATATTGGCCCATCAATCTCTGGACCTAACCAAATACGCAAGCGTTGATGAGATACCATTTGATTTCGTGAGGCGACGGGTTTCGGTAATAGTTACCGAATCCCCGACTACGAACTCATCGAAGGCGTTGTTGATCTCAAAAGGCGCGACCCCCGAAATGTTGGACGCGTGCAGTTTCTACGAAGTGAACCACCAGGACCTTTCAATGAGCGACGAGAGCAAAAGGAGCATTCGGGTGCAATATGAGAATCTGAGTAAGGAAGGAAAACGTATACTCGCCGTCGCCAGGAAGGAGGTTGAGAAGAAGCCGCCCTACACCGTGAACGATGAGACGGGCATGGTCTTTGTCGGGCTGCTAAGTTTCATGGACCTACCTAAGCAGTCGGCTCCAGCCTCACTTCAAATGTTAGCCGAGTCCGGCATAAACCTGAAGATACTCACGGGCGACAACGAGTTTGTGGCGGCACACATGTGCGCCCAGCTGAATATGAAAGTGACTGGGCTCGTGACGGGGGAGGAGCTCAGGAAGATTAGCGATTCGGCGTTACTGCGAGTTGTGGAGGAGACGAATGTTTTCGCACGGGTCACGCCGGACCAGAAGAACCGCATCATGCTAGCCCTTCGAAAGAACGGCCACGTGGTTGGGTTCATGGGCGACGGAATAAATGATGCCGCGAGCATCAGAACGGCGGATGTTGGCATATCCGTCGATAACGCGGTTGACGTCGCGAAGGCCGCGGCCGACATAATCCTTCTGCAAAACGACTTGACCGTTCTAGCTCGGGGGGTTCAGGAGGGTAGGAAGACCTTAGGGAACTCGATGAAGTACGTCATGATGGGGACGAGTTCCAACTTCGGAAACATGTTCAGTGCCGCCGGGGCCAGCCTCTTCCTCCCCTTCCTACCGATGCTGCCCTCCCAGATTCTGCTAAACAATCTACTGTACGATATCTCGGAATTGACGATTCCGACGGATCATGTCGATAGTGAATACTTGAAAACGCCACACCGGTGGGATATGCACTTTGTCCGCCAGTTTATGCTCTTCTTCGGCCCAGTCAGTTCCATATTCGACTACCTGACCTTCGGAGTCATGCTTTTCGTGTTCGCGGCACCTGCGGCGTTATTCCAAACGGCCTGGTTCCTCGAATCCATAAGCACGCAATCGCTAGTCATCTTCGTAATCCGAACTAGGCGAACGCCGTTTTACCGCAGCCATCCAAGCAAACCACTCATAGTGAGCACGCTTGCGACCGTAATTGTTCCCATGATCCTACCCTTCACTCCCCTCGGGCCCTTGATAGGCCTCGTGGTGCCGCCCGTCACATTCTACATCGCCCTCGCAATATTCATAGCCGCATACCTCGCGTTAGCCGAGGGCCTGAAGAACTTCTTCTACAGAAGGATCGCCCGAAACGCGTAACACAATTTCAAGCATGATGGGAAAACTGATAGAACGCTTGCGAAAACTAACGGACATATGAATGAGCATACGCGACCGCTTTTGCTCTAGCCCTTTTTTTCACCCGGCTATCAGTGATCGGAGATTTCTGCTGTGTTGGCTTTGGTCAATTTCAGGATGTCTTCGGTTCTTAGCTCGAGGAGTCTGCCTCGTGTTCCTCCACCGCAGAAAATAGTCTCATGCTCCAGCACGCTCTTGTCCACCACAACGTCCAAGGCTTTTTTGTGGTGGACCGAGGGAGTTCCGCCTGGGGGATAGCCGCTGACTTCCTCGGCCTCGCGAAAACCCAGCAATTGGACGTTGCTGACGGCCAAGGCCTGGGCAGCCCTCTGAAGATTTACTCTTCGATCCCCTGGGATTATGAGCAAAGCGTACGCTCCCTTCGAAGTTCGACAGACAAGGTTCTTCGTAATCCTATTCAGCTCGATGCCGGTCGCATGCGACGCGTCCGCCGTGTGAACAGTCTCAGTCTTCTCCACGAAACGGTGCCACACCCCCGCGTTGAACAGATATTCGTCTAAGTCCATGCAACCGCCACGAGTGTTTTTTCATTGGTGAAAACTTGTTTGGGTATTACGATGAATAATCTATTCAACGCGCCCGTTCTCCGGAAATGAATGGATATTATGAAAGTCATTGTGACTTCCGACCAACACTTAGGTTATGCGAATTCTGATAAGAAAGCTTTCAACGCGTTCCTCGATGAACTCGCAGGGGAAAGCGATGTTACGCACCTGATTCTGCTTGGGGATTTTGTGGACATGTGGCGGCGAGACGCGTCCGGCGTCTTCCTAGAAGGGCACGATACAGTTGCGAAACTGCTCACCCTAAAATCTAAAGGAGTCCAGGTAATCTATGTGGCGGGAAACCATGACTACCACGTCTTAGATCTCAATAACCCGAATTATCCGACTCAGTTCAGTAAAGACTTGAGTTTAACCGATGGCCCGGTCACCTACAGGTTCGTTCACGGTTACGAGTTCGATCCAGAACAGAAAGTTCCCTTCATGGCGTTCCTGTGCCGAGTCATGTCCGACACGGGCGGCAACCTGGAGAACCACATATGGACAGACTTCAACAGCCTCAACAACATATTCTCTAAGATGGAACCCTCCTTCGTCAAGACCGACATAGCGGCAGTCATGGAACGGCTCCGGCGACGGCCGGAAGATAGGTTGCAGGGCTCGCTTGCACACATTAACGCGACGGCATGCCAGCAGGTTAAGCCGGGGGAGGTTCTCATCTTCGGCCACACACATGTCCCCTTCGTTAACAAAGCGGAGAACGTGGCCAACTGCGCACCCTGCTGATCGCCCATAAGCCGCCAAAACACGAGTGTACCACACAGTGTGCTACGTCGCTACTTGGATTTCTGATGACGCCTATACACTCCAACAATGCCTAGTAAGATCCTAGGCGAGTAGCGTAGAATCCCAGCTCTGAAACAGGAAGATTCTAGCTCAGTATTTCCCGTATTGAGTCTCTGAAGACCTTGGAGTGTAGGTCCACGTCTTTTCTTGTGGTGTATGGGGACATGAGGGCCATGTTGTGGAATGGGGTTAGGAGGACGCCTCGATTCAGGTCGTACAGGTGCATGTACTTGTTCAGCAACGGATCCTTCGCCGCTATCGCTTCCGCGCCGTTTCTCGGCTTGGCGGCTCGGAAACGGTATTCGACTCGGGCTCCGAGTTGAACCGAATGCCACGGTAAGCCGTGTTCATGAATCGTGCGTTCAACGCCCTGGTTGAATTTCTTCGCGAGGGGAATCATGTGATTGTAGGCCTTTGTGGTTATGAGGTGCCTTAGGGTCGCTCGCATTGCAGCGAGTGCAAGCGCATTCCCCGTCAGCGTACCTCCAAGGCCGTTCACTCCGGTCGTTTCGGCGAGCATGTTGCCAATTGTTTTCTCGTAAACTTCCTGGCTTAATCCGAACGCCCCGGCGGGTATGCCGCCCGCAACCGGCTTTCCAAGGGTAATCATATCCGGTTTGAGGCCGTGGGCACGCGTGTAGCCCCCAGGGCCGGCGCACCAAGTGTGAGTCTCATCTATGATCCAGACGGTTCCGGTTCTCTGCGTGATCCCCCGTACCCCGTCCAAGTAACCGTCTTCCGGCAGTATGATTCCGCAATTAGTCATTGCAGGCTCCATCAGAACCGCGGCCACGTCTCCGGATGAGAGAGCCTGATCCAGCGCTGTGAGGTCGTTGAATTCAACAATCTTCGTTGTGAGTTCGGGGTCGATTGGGTGCGGCATTGCTCCTTCGCGCGACGTCACCTTACCATCGACAAGTCGAACAAGCGCTTCGTCTACGGTTCCGTGGTAGCACCCGTTGAAGACCAAGACTTTCCTACGGCTCGTAGCTTCCCTCGCCATGCGGAGGGCGAAGCGGTTAGCGTCCGTCGCCGTCATCGCCACCTGCCAATACGGTAACCCAAACCGACGCGCGAGCTCCTCTCCAACCCAAATCGAATCCTCCGTGGGAAGCATTGTAGTAATACCATGACGAAGCTGTGTGATCGCCGCGCGAACCGTAGCCTCAGGCCCATGGCCGAACATAGCCCCGGTATCTCCGAGGCAGAAATCAACATAGGTATGCCCATCAACATCGGTGATCTTCGAACCCTTCGCGCTCCTAGCGAAAATTGGAAAAGGTCCGGGCCATTCGACCATCCAATTCATCGGCACACCCCCAATCATCGATTTTCGGGCGCGTTCAAACATCCTCCTCGAACGGGAATGCGTTCTCGAAAACTCCCTCGCTTCTCGTTCTAAGACCGCTTCGACTTTGACTCGATCGATCTCAACCAAATTGCATGCCCTTCCCAGTACGATTCAACAGAAAGTCAAGCCAGATAAGAATTAAGGGGCTCAGAACAAACGGTGAAACATAACTTTCTAGGCTCCAGCCATTTGGAAGAACACAATTTCGTCGCCCTCGCTCAAGACCTTGTTAAGGTTCTCTTCGGGCGGCATGAACTGGCCGTTGTAAAGTAGGTTGAATCGCTTTCTTAGGGAACACTCCATCCCTTCCCCAACCAACTCCCTGTAGGCGGAACCAAACTGCTCTTCAAGTTGGGTGAAGAGGTCACCGAGAGCGCTTCCCGTTTTCAGGACAACAACCGTGTCGTTCCCAATTATGCCTCTAAGCGCCGAGACACCACTCACTCTAACCTCAATCTGAGAACGAACATCCAAATGAAAGACCCCTGGGGTTCTAACGAAACTTCCTGCGGTAAGAATCCCTATTATCTGCATACTTTCCGCTTCCTATCAACGAAATCCACATATTCCACAAGCTCCCGTTTCTTGGCTTGACTCGCATGCCTGGCCCTGATGATGTTGGTTTTAACCCACTAGAGGAACTTGATCGTAGCGAAGCTCACATCACTGTAAGGCGAGAATTCAGACGCTTTCGAAAACCAGTAACAATAATCCAAGGGCTACCCACAAACCGACTGGAAGAGGTTGCTCGGGAACTCAAACGCAAGTTCGGCGCCGGCGGAACCACAAAAGACAACGAGATACTCCTCCAAGGAGACCACCGCATTCACACCAAGGATGAACTCGTCAAGTTAGGCTTCCCCGCCGACCACATCGACACGATTTAACCCACTCAGGCAATGTACTGCCTGGAAGGATGGGTGTTCGAGCCTAAGTCTCATACTTCGTAACCCTTCCCCGAGTCGATAAGGGGGAAGGTTTTCCCGAAGATCAGTTCTCTTACATCGTCACTCTCAAGAAAATCGCGTGGAAATCCGACATCAATCTTACTGATGTCATTCAACCGGTTCATTTGATCAGCCGTCAGTTTAACACTGAGGCAGTCTAAGTTTTCAGGCGGTTACCTTACCACGCTCTACTCTAACCATTAATGGCACAAAACGGCACCAGTTCACGGGCGAGCCGCGTTCACGGCAGGAAGGTGTTCACCGGCGAGCTGCCTAGCCGATCTTCATGTTTCACTCGGGTTAAGAGGTGACTGAATGGTGCCATCGGAGTATGTATTCGGGCAGTCGGAGTCCGCGTTGGCCGACTTTCTCGACTAGGTAGATGGGGAGCGGGCTTAGTGCGAAGGCGGTTTTGATGTAGAAGCTGTTCGGTTTCCCTTCCAGTCCATCACCTTTCACAGTGAAGCTGAGGTCGGATCCTGCGGCGATCGTGCTGTCGGGGTTGCCGACAACTGATGCGACTAGGGCTCCCATTCGTTTGAAGTTCTTGCACCAGCCCGCAACGATCTCCGTCTCGCCGCTGTTCGAGATAACCAGAAGAACGTCCCCCGCTCGCGGCGCCGGTGTGTTGGATTCTCCGGCCACATAGATTTGGTCGCCCATCGCCCGCTTCACGTGCCCAACCCTAACCGCGGTCATGCGTGCGACTTCCCTTCCGCTGCCTAGGCCGACGAAGAAGCATGAGTGACGTTGTTCAAGGGCGTCGACAAGTGACTTGAAGAAGTCTGAAGCAACGATCTGGTCCACAAGGGAGCCTATCTCGGTGAAGAGCTGTTTGGACCGGTGAATGACAGTGTCGGGTGAGGCTTCCTCATGCAGGGTCTCGGCTATCGCTTGAAAAAGCACCCCCGTTCCGAGAATAAAGAGGTCTTCAAGAATTCCCGCGGTGCGAAACTCCTTAGATTCCGTAGGCGCCTCATCGGGTTCGCGGCCCTTCAGAACCAGCACGTTCCCGTACTTCGTTCCGAGCCTGCCGATCGACGAGTCCCGTTCCGACGTAAGGACGTCAATCCGGAAATCTCGAGGGTTGCCGTGATCGGCGATATACATAGCTAACTGCTGGGCGTCGAGCAGCGGCATCATTGACTTTCCGCTACCGGAATTTATGAGTAGGCAGACCTGTCCGAACCTTTGCTTTAGGATTGGAGCGGCTTCGATCATTGTTCTGCCCGGAAATCCGATGTCGCCTCTGTCGAGAACTAACTTGCCGCCTCGCATCTTCGCCATTTCACTGCACGCGATGCTCAATGCGCCCTTTGAGCGACCCTCTCCTGACGGCAGAATAACGCCGGCTCCGTTGATGTCATGGTAGAGGGCTTCGATCTCGGCGCGGTTGACCTTCTCAAAGTTTTGGAAGATGCGATTCACAAATGTTGTACTGCTGACCTCAGATGACAATTCGCTCTTCCCCGTGCACCGAGAGTTCACTCATCCATCATACGGGCCGATAATAAGTGGTTTCGCTTCCTCGCGGTTGAACCGAATACCGCGCGACCTAGTTTGCTGACAATGAAATGCTGGAATCGGTGACCGCTAAACAATACGAATTATTCACAAGCGAATATAATCTAACTACTTATAGTGCGTCGAATGATCTCTTTTCACGTACGGGAACTACGGTGACCACTTAAGTACCCTCACACCAAGCCCACCTCGTGATTTGAGGTTCATCGAAAGATGGCAGTGTTGGAGCGGATGTATGCTAAGACGCTCTCAACAGATGCTAACTGGCAGTCGCGCTTAGCGAAAATACTGACCGCTGCTTCGCCAACTTCTAAAGTCGCATTGGTTGGAGTTGGACACCCTATGCGGGGAGACGACTTCGTCGGCAGCTTCATCGTCAAAGACCTCATGAAGAAACTCCGGAATTCTAACGTAATTCTCTTTGACGCGGAGGACGGAATTGAGTGGGTGACGTCCAAGATCGCAGCGTTCAACCTCAGGCATCTGATTCTCCTGGACGCGTGCCAGATGAACGCAGACCCAGGTGAAGTTGCACTCATACGGCTTGCCGAGACTAGTTACCCGTTCTTTACTACTCATGGCATACCGTTGAAGTTGCTTGTGAGCAAACTGCTTCCTTCGGTTGAAACATCCATTTTGGCGATCCAGCCTGGTCGTATGGGGTTGAATGA
>Ga0326728_10005334_pt1 | contig 36337 bp, 26 predicted proteins | sample MB3enrmetagenome_FD_207602 | JGI IMG/M metagenome (GOLD analysis project Ga0326728, IMG submission 207602) | Lab enriched peat soil microbial communities from McLean, Ithaca, NY, United States - MB31MN | ecosystem: Environmental > Terrestrial > Soil > Wetlands > Peat | place: USA: New York...
CACCTCGCTCAGGCGCTGAAACACAACTTCCCTCGCGAAGTAATCGTCCGTTCCCTCGTTAAAGGTCATGATGACGTCGGAAAGTCCGTAGAGCGAGATCGAACGCATCACCGTCAGCTTGGGGACACCGTTCATCTCAACTTCGGTGGGGACGGTGACCAGGCGCTCCACCTCTGACGCATCGTGGCCCTGCCATTGCGTAATCACTTCCACCATGGGCGGCGAAAGATCGGGGTACGCATCCACAGGCATGTTGTGAAACGCCAGCGCTCCGGCCACCGCCAGAAACGCTACCAGCAAGAGGACGATCGGCTTCTGCCGAAGCGCGAATTGTGCGATGCGATGAATCATCTCGGGCTAGTCCTCTCAGTGCTGGAGTGAGTTGACGACTTGCAGGAACAGGCTGCCGTTCCCAACAATCTTGTCGCCCGGCGATATGCCCTTTGCGATCTGCGTCTCGCCGCCCTGCACCTGGCCCAGTTCCACGTCGCGCCTCCCAAACTGGTTATCCCCGGTCAGCGCATACACAAAGGGCTGGTTGTTGTCGTCGCGCAACACCGCGGCATTCGGTACCTTCAGCGCATTCTTCAACACGCCGGCCGTAACCGTCACTGTGCAGTACATGTCGCGCTTCAGTTTCTCGCCGGGATTGTCCACTACAATGCGCGCCTGCAGCGTCCGCGTATTCGGATCGAGCGCCGGCGACACGTACGAAATCTTGCCGTGGAAGCTGTCCGGAAACGCATCCGTCTGCACCACCACGTCTTCGCCGCTCTTCACATACTGCAAGTCCGCCTGGTAAACGTTCGCCAGCACCCATACCGTGCTCAGGTCCGAGATGGTGAACGCCTGTGTCTGCCCACCCTGTACTACCTGTCCTGGCGATACCAGTCGCTCCACCACTTCACCGGCAATCGGAGCCAACACTGGAACTTGCGCCGACGACGGCGCCTTGGCCAATTCCTCGGGATTCTTGATGCCCAGAATCCGCATCCCCTGCTCGGCCGCGTTCCGATCTGCCAGCGCCTGGGTACGATTGCTCTCCGCCTGCTCCAGATCCTGCTGCGCAATAGCGTTGTGCGCATACAGGTCCTGTGCGCGAACGTAGAATTTGTCCGCCAGACGGAAGGAGTCCTCGGCCTTCAAATAGCCATCGAGCAACTGTGCGTAGTCCGGACTGCTGACCTCAAGCATCGGTTGATTCATCTTCACGTGGTCGCCAGGGACCACCATGATGCGGCTCACCGGCCCGCCCACCTGCGTAATCACCGGCGTCGTCTTGAAGGCGTTGTAGGCCACCGCGCCCGTCAACCGCAGCGTATTCGTCATCGTGCTGGGGGAAATCGTCACCAGCTGAACGTGGCTCATCTGGTCGGCAGGTATCGTGAATAACTGCGGCGTCGCCGACGGTGAGGCCTTCGACGAGAATGACGTCATTCCGCTCGCATTATCGTTCGAGTGGCAACCGGCTAACACCGGGAGCACAAGCAGCAAAGGCCACACGCTCCGCATCCGGCGAGCCCTGTCCATCTTCTGTGCGCGTCTCATGGTAAGCTCCTTGTTCCCACCGCTGCACGAAGCTGCTCGAGCGCCTGCAGGTACGATGCCAGCGATTGCCGGTATCCAAGTTGGGTGGCGCGGAAACTCCGTTCCGCATCCAGAAAGTCGAGCAGGCTCGCCGCGCCGTGTTTGTAGGCGTAGTCCGTAATGTCCCGCGACTGCTGGGCCTCGTCGAGATAGCCCGAGCGGTACAGATCCACCACTTCGTCGTTCGCCTTCCAGCCTTCGTAGGCATCTCTCACATCGGTAAGCACCTGCCCGTTAGCAAACAACCGCTGCTGTTCGGCCTGCGTAATAGCGAACCCGGCGCGTTTGATCTCGCCCTGGTTGCGGTCGAAAATCGGCAGGGGCATCGACCCGAAAAGCGAGACCTCGTTGAGATAGCCAAGGTGGGTGTAGTTGATCTGTGCGGTAACGTCGCGCTTCCCTATCGCCTTCTGAAGACTGAAGGCGCTGTTGGCAGCCGCCACGCCGTTCTGCGCCGCCATCAGGTCCGACCGGCTCTTGAGAGCCGCCGCCTGCATATCGTCGAGGTTGCCTTTGATCGGCTGATAGTCAAAGCTGCCTGCCACATCGTAGTCCGCGCTCACCTGCTCGTAGCCCAACAACTGGCGCAGATCCGACAGCCCCTGCACCCGCGCCAGTCTGGCTTGCGCTACGTCGGTCTGGAACTGAAGTAGTTGCAGCTTCATCTTCAGAAAATCGTCCAGGCCGATATCGCCCGCCTTGTAGCGCGCTTCGGTAATATTCACCGTCTCCTGAAAGCTCTTCAAATCCTGGTTGGCCAACTCCAGCGTCGACTCGGCCAGCTCGACGTTGATGAAATCCGTGGCCACATTGAAGGCCAGGGTACGTTCGTTGTCGGCCACCTGCGATTTCGTCACCGCCGTCTGATCCTTGGCCGCCTGCAAACGGTTCTGCCTCTTCTTGCCGCGTTCGAACAGGTAGCTCACGCCCAGGTCAAACTGCGCGGTATTGTCCATGTAGTCGGCGCTGAAGTTACTGGGCTGGAAGATGGGCAGAAACTGGGTGTCGCCCAAAAGCACCGGGTCCGGCCGCAAATTGGCGGTGATCTCCTCCGCCTGGCTCTGCTGAATCGTGGTCCGCGCCGCCAGCAGACTGTGATTGTGATCGAGCGCCATCTGGATCGCCTGATCGAGCGTGATTAGCTGCGCTCCGGGCTTCTGCGCCAGTTGGCTGGCCACCGGAGCCTGGCCACCTTGAGGCAGAGACTGGGCGGACACTTGCGCAATCGCCGTCTCCGCAAGCAAGCACGACAGCACGAGGATAGGAATATGTAAGGTCATCGAACGCATAGGCGCTCCAACTCCTGAACCGAGATATAGCCAATGATGGGTATGCCGCTTGGGCACAAAGTGCTGGGAGGGGCTATGCAGGGGGGGCGCGCGGCGGTCTCTCATTCGAAGTGCAACGGGAAACGAATCCATTCTCCCGGACCACATACTCCGCGGAAACCGCGACCAGGCCGATCGCCGCAATCGCTGCCGCCGGGGGCGCGATAACCATGTGGCACAGCGTGCAGTTGCCGGCAGCGCACTGGTCATGATGATGCCACACCGCCCCCATCGTGGTCGCCAAAACCAGAACGATCAACAAGACGGATACGATGACACGCCAGATTCGTTTTGGTTCTGGCATCGAGAGTGACCCCATCGGAAGAGTTCCACTTCGTTTACGGTGCATCCACTCTCAACCACGCCATTGCTCTTACCGGATAGTTTTCCCGTTTTCAGGTTGCCGTAAGGGGTGGCCCGGTAAGGAAGTGGCACAGAATGAGAACTCCTTTACTATACCTCTGAAGGGCAATTGAGCGCTGCAAAAATCACCGGAAACAATGAAAACAGGCAGGTTACAAACTCTTCTCCTGGGTCGGTACAAACCATCCAGAATCCGTGCCAAGCCCCCCGAACCTGCCTCCCGATACACATCCCCGTCTAACCCCGGGCTCTTTCGAACCCGGGGTTTGAGATTCACGCGATTGTGCAAATGCTCAGCCAACTGCCCAGGGCGGAAAATTCTGCCAAGGAATATATCAGCATTCTGATTCCTTCTTTACGTCCTCGATTTCGACAAGACTACCTTGCCGCGCGTTCATGAATCGACTGCGCCCCAAAATTCGGAGTTCCTAAGCTCGCCCTGAACTTGAACGTGCTTTTTGGCGAACGGCCCAAGGGCCCGCAAGCTCGGTATGGTTCTGGTACATTCGGTGCGGAATAAACCTAACTGAATCATCTGGCTGTGCGACGTGAGCAGGCAATGCTAAGATCATTGTCAATACGCACTCACGCAAGTGACGCCCGTGTGCTCTCTTGGTTTGCAAGGAGCGCAAATCTTCCAGATCGACTTCGCGGTGAACGCTGACGAAACGATGGAAATTACATCCCCAAGTTGGTGATGCCGCTTCTAGGAGAGATAGCCCATCCTAGCTGGCGGTTCATTCGGGCAGGAGTCGAGGCGGGTTTGGATCTGGGGCGGAAGACTTCGCATTTCTGAATAATGGTTAAGCCAATGGATCGATCTTACTTTGAAGCCAGTCTCCAATGGGATGTGGTATGACAAAAAGCCACAGTGAATCGACAAACGGCCTTGAAAACAGGCACCCCTCGATGGTAGCCAGCCCCACACCCGAATCTGCAGCTGTCTACCAGCAACTCGATAAGATTGTCTCCGATCCCCTGTTCAGCACCAGCAAACGGTTCACCAGCCTGTTGCGCTTTATTGTGGAGCGCACGGTCGAAGGGCACCACGACTCGCTCAAAGAGCGAATTATCGGAATCGAGATCTTTGGGCGAACCCCAGACTACGACACCAGCATCGATGCAAGCGTAAGAGTTGCGGTGACCGAACTGCGCAAACGTCTCCATACCTATTACCAGAATCCCGCGCACGAGCACGAACTCCGGATTGAACTGCCAACTCGGTCATATGTTGCGGAGTTTACACACCCAGAACTTTCCCCCAAACCGCGACCGAAGCGCCGATGGGCGACTTGGAAATTGAGAACTGGCATATCGCTGGCCGTGGTAATTCTTCTGCTCGCATCGTGGAGCGTGCGCCGACAGTTGGCCCCGGTTCCCACCATTGACAAGTTCTGGACTCCGCTCATCGGCACACCGGGCAAAGGGATCATTGTCGCCGTCGGTACCCCGCCTGCGGAAAGACAGCAGCCTCTCTTGCCACCCGAGTCGCAGTCCGGTGCCGTGGCAGGAATGTCGCTCGATCAGATCGTCGCACTCCAGCCTGCCATTCCCTTCAACGACTTGGCTGCAACAGACTCGGTTTGTTCATTTCTTGGCATGCATGGAAGAGAGTGCGTACCCCGATTGGCTCAGACCATTGTCCCGTCTGAGCTTCGTTCGGCGCCCCTGATACTGATCGGGGGCGCGCGCAACGACTGGACCATGCGGTTGGGAGTGAACCTTCGTTACCGCTTTGTGCACGATCCTACCGGAACCTTTCACTCGATCGAGGATTCATCCAATCCCGCAGCCCAATCCTGGACCGTGAACATGAAAGCAAGGATAGAAGTTGACCAGGTCACGAAGGACTACGCGCTCATCAATCGGGTTCTCGATCCCGGCACCGGGCAATGGTGGGTCGGAGTTGCCGGCTTGACCGGGCTTGGTACCTTGGCCGCGGAACAGGCGCTGGTGGACTCCAAGGATTTGGCTGCGCTCGGCGAGCATTTCCCCAGGGGATGGGAACACAAGAACCTTCAGGTCGTCCTTGAGGTCAACATACTGCGCGGCATCCCCAGCGATCTTCGGCCCGTTGCAGTCTACTCTTGGTGAGCCCCAGGTTCGCTGCTCTTGATCCCCTGGCATTAACGCACCACAAATTCATGACCGGCTCCGAGCACCAAACAAAACGGAGTGGCGCCGTAGAGGCCCACCCCGCTGTGTCTGATTCTCTTGCTTTGCATCCAGAAGGTGCTGCAGTTCGACTACTTGGCTAATGTCTTGACATACTTGACCAGCGCCGTAATCTCGGCATCGCTCAGCTTGCCCGCATATCCCGTCATCTTCACGGGGCCGGCGCCGGCCTTGCCATTCTTGATCGCGGCGGCCGAATCGGCATCCGAGGTCTTGGCAGAAAACGGCTCAATCTTCATGGCTGCCTTGCCGCTGCCATCGGCGCCGTGGCACATGGCACACTTCGCCTTGTAGTTGTCCGCTGCGCTGGTCTGTGCCATCATGGGCGCCGAGAGAGCGGCTCCCAGCATGGCTACGGTTGCGATTCTGACGATCATCTTCACAGAGTGATTCCTCCAGTTTGGGTTAGTGAATGTACTACAAATTTCGGGTGAGCCAACATAATACAATGCCGGCGCTACAGTGGGCCAGAATATTTCGCGCCCAAAACTCCGCTGGTCAACGCACCAGCAACTTGCCTAGTTCATAGGCCCTGACCTTCAGTTCCGCATTGCGATCGGCGCTCTCCGGATCGTTGGCGTTCGTGCAAACGATGTTTCCTATCAGGTTGAACCCGAAAGATGGGAACATGGCTGCGGTGTAATCAAAATAAGTTTCATAAGTTTGCGGATCGTCCACGGCCTGCGAGTAGACGGTAAGGAATTTCTTGCCCGGGTAGCGAGGACTGCCGTCGGAGTCCATGAGCGGGAAAAAGCGGTCGTAGAGGTTCTTGACCGGGCCGGTCATCTGCATCATGTAGATCGGCGATCCGATGACAACGGCATCGGCCTTTTTGACCAGTTCCAGCGCCGTGGCCAGCTCGTCCTTGATGGGGCACTCGCCCTTCTCGCTCCGGCAGTTGAAGCTGCTCATACAGGCCATGAACTTCATCTTGAACAGCGTATAGGACTTCACTTCAGCACCCGCATCTTGCGCCCCGCGGGCAACCACGTTGAGGATGGTGGCGATATTGCCATCCATGCGCGGGCTCCCGTTAAACAACACAACGCTCTTCATGCAATCAATCCATTTCTTCGGTAGAAACTCGGGGCCTTGCTGCCGCAAAGTCCCTCAGTTTCATCATCTCACCGGCAAGCCGGGCGCAAAAACAGGGGGAAGAGCCTGCTCTTCCCCCTGTTTTTTGCTGTTAATTGCGCTTAAGCCAGGTTGATGAAACCCAGGTTCTTCGAGTCACCCTTGACGACCGTGCTTGAGGAGGTCTTCTTCCCCGCGCCCTCGATCTCAACCGTGTACTCGCCGTCGTCCAGACCGTCGAACTTGAACTCGCCGAAGAAGTTCGTAGTCTGGGTTGCCACAACCCCGCCCTTGCCCTTCAAGGTCACCTTCGCGCCCTCAAAGCAATCGCCCTTCACCAGCACACCGGCGGTAACAAAGTTCTTGGTGTACTTGTAGAGGTTCTTGTAGAGCACGCGCGGGTCGTTCTTCAGTTCGGCGGTGCGGTAGCCTTCGAGGCCTTCCTTCTTGGCAAAGGCTTCGAACTCGGCCGGCTCCATCTCGTAGAACTTCATCGCGTCGGTCGGGCAGCTATGTGCACAGCGCGGCATGCCCGGCGTCCAGCTCTTGTCGTCGATCAGGTGCGCGCACATGGTGCACTTCTGCCCCATGCCGAGTTCCTCGTTCATGTAGATCGCGCCGAACGGGCAGGAGTCTATCAGTTCCTTGTTCCCCTTGGCCTTCTCCATGTCGATCATCACGATGCCGTCGGGACGGATCTTGACCGCATCGGGTGCCGCCTTCTGGCAATGCGCATTCTGGCAGTGCTGGCAGGGCATGGGCAGATAGGCCACGTCGTTGCGCGCATAGACGCCGCGCTCACGGCGCTCGATGTTGATCCAGCGATGGCCGTGGCGGGGCTGGGGGCCGGTGTAACCCGGCCAGTTGTTGTCAACGTGCTCATCCTTGCAGGCCATGAAGCAGTTGTTGCAGTCATGGCAGAGTCCTACGTCGATCACCATGTATTTCTGTTTCATATCTCTGATCTCCCTCTTGCGCTCCCGTTAGTAAATCTCGTAGATCCCGCCGTCCCACTTCTCAACTTCGATCTGAGCAGTGTTGGGCGCCATGCCGCTGGCGTACTTCGACATGAAACGATCGGGAGTCAGGATGTTCATGCAACCGCCGCGATCGGCCGAGCAGCCAGGCTTGCCGAGCGGATCGTAAACGGCGCAGGATTCATAGGTGTGAACCGTTCCCGGCTGCACGCGCTCGCCCACCTGGGCAGCCACGATCACCGAGCCGCGGTCGTTGAAGCAGCGAACCAGATCGCCCGACTTGATGCCGCGCTTCTTGGCGTCGATCGAGTTCAGACGGATGATCCAGTAGTAGTAACCGTCCACCAGGACGCGATGGTCCTTGATGTCGTTCATGAACGAGTCTTTGCCGTCGCCCATGGTGTGGAAGCTGAAGCGCGGGTGCGGACTCAACATCCCCAGCGGGTACTTCTTGGCCAGCGGACTGTGATGGCTCTCCCACGCCGGAACGTAGGTGTGCATCGAAGGACGATACTCGTCCACGTAGCCCTGTTCCTCGAAGTTCTTGATGCTCGTGGCGATGAACTCGACCTTGCCGGTGGTTGTCTGCAAGCCCTTGCGATTGACCTGGTTGTTAAGCCGCGGACCCCAGTCCGGCGTGTCCTTCTCGCGGTCCTCGGCAAACCACCGTAGCGCAACGTTCTTGTTGCGGTTGGGGTTGGTCGGAACCACAAAGTAGCCCTTCTTCTTGAACTCCGCAAACGTCATGTACTTGGGCATGTCCGTCGCGTTGTAGTACTGCTCGATCCAGGCCAGCTCGTCCTTGCCCTCGGTGAACATGGGACCAATATTGAGCTTCTCGGCGATCTTGGCGTAGATGTTGTAGTCCGACAGGCTCTCGCCCACCGGTTCGATGCACTTGGCCTGCATCGTGATCACGCGATGGTTGCACTGGTTGTAGTTGTCCGGAATGTAGCCGGAACAGTTTGCAAACTCCGAGATGTCCCAGCGCTCGAAGTTGGTGCAAGCCGGCAGAATTAAGTCCGCGAACATCACTTCGCCCTCAAACCAGATAGGCTGGCTGACCACGAACTCCAGGCTCGGATCGGTGTACATCTTGGCGTATCGGTTCGTCGCCGTCATCGTACCCATCCACGGGCCGCCGTACTTCCACATCATGTGGATCTTCGGATAGCCCGGCGCCGGGTACTCGTACATGTGCATCTGGTGCGGGATATCCTGGCCGGCAAAGCCCTTGCCCGCCCACTTCAACTTGCCGCCCATGATGCACTCTGGCACCCGCAGGCGCGAGATGTGCTGGCCGGCGCTGGTGTTGATGTTGGAAGGCGACGGGAACGTTGTCCTGCCATCGAACATGCGCCACGCGAACTTGAAGCCAGCAGCCGAGTTCTCGCAGTCGCCTGAGATTCCGCCCTCGGCGTAGCCCGGGAAGTAGAACTCGTTATCCACCGGCGCGCCCTGCGTCGTCGACCAGATGTTCGAGCCAGGCTTGCCCATCCCCTGCATGGTGGCCAACGCAATCATGCCGCGCGACCACTCAATGCCATGGCTGGCGCGGCAGGCGCCGCCCCATCCACCCAAGCCGCCGGCGGCCAGATAGGTCTTCTTCTTCGCCCACTCGCGGGCCAAGGCGCGAATCTCGCAGGCCGGAACACCGCTTTCCTGCTCTGCCCATTCGCAGGTCTTCGGAACGCCGTCCTTCTTGCCCAGAACGTACTCGCTCCACTCCTCGAAGCCGTGCGCATGCGTCGCCACGTACTCCTTGTCGTAGGTGCCTTCGCTCAGCCACGTGTAGGCGATCGCGAACGATAGCGCGTGATCGGTGCCGATCTTCGGCGAGAACCACTTGTCGGCAATCCAGCCCGCGGTGTGGTTGTAGTGCGGGTCGATGAAGACCATCTTCACGCCCAGCTCCTTGAGCCACTTGCGGCGGATGGTCGATTCGTGTGCCGAGTAGATGCCGCCGTTGGTCTCGGGATCCGACGACCAGAACACGATCATCTCGGCGTGCTTCAGGCCATCCTCAAGCAGGTTGTACTGCTCCGGATTGCCCAGACGCCAGCTGAAACCCCACATGTGCATGCCGCCCCAGTGCCAGCCTTCCCAGCTGTCCGGGTTGTGATCGGCATAGGTGAAGCCCATCATGTTCATGAAGCGGAAGTAGGTCGAGTGCCGGTAACCGACGTTGCCCCACATGTGGTGCGAACTCGGCGAGCTGACGATCGACGCCGGCCCATAGGTATGCTTGATCCGGTTGATCTCGCTCACCAGCATGTCCACGGCCTCATCCCAGGTGATGCGAACGTAGCCCGAGATGCCGCGGTTCTGGATGTTGCGATTTCCGTTCGGATCGAAGTCCACGCGCTTCATCGGATACATGGCGCGCTTGTTCGAGTAGATCATCGACTTGAAGCCCTGCGTGTAGACCGAAAGCGTGGTCTTGCGCGGCGGTTTGAAGGACTTGCCCCTGGCTTCAATCTCCCAGCCCGGAGCATCGACCTTGTCGTCCAGATCGATCGGGGTCATTCTGACGATCTTGCCGTCCTTCACGTAGACGAAGACGGGACCGCCGGTGGTACCGTTCGTAAGCCTCTGCATCTCGCTCATGTTTCATCTCCCTTGCGTGCAGCCCATTTTCCCAAGGTTGGCGCGGATGGCTCTTGAGCAGCACCCGAATTACGCCAGCCCGTCAATGCTTCGCCAGCCCAATCGTACCGACTGTCGATACACCTGTCCTGCTATGCGATTCGCTGAGCTAATGTAACTTTCACAGGACGGATTGTCAAGAGGGACTCTCGCTTGAGGCTGTGTTCTACGTCACAAGCTGCGCCCGCGAAAGCAAAATCCTGCTCATCCGCTTCCACTAAACTCCCTCAAAAACGTAGCAAGCCCAATGTGGCATCCTATCCCCAGTGCTGTGGCAGAGCCCCGGCTGCAGCAAACCTACTCGGAGGAGTTCATGCAGAAGAAGCGTTTGGGCGCGAATGGCCCTGAAATCGCTCCGCTGGTCCTTGGCGGAAATGTCTACGGCTGGACCCTCGACGAGCCGGGCAGCTTTCGCCAGATCGACCGCGCGCTCGATGCCGGTCTCAACTGCATCGATACGTCCGATGTGTATTCGCGGTGGATTCCCGGCCACGTGGGCGGCGAGTCAGAGTTGGTCATCGGCAAGTGGCTGGCGCGAACCGGCCGCAGAAGCGAAGTCTTCATCGCCACCAAGCTCGGCATCGACATGGGCGAAGGCAAATCGGGACTGAGCGCGCGCTACATCCCCGAGGCCATCGACGCCTCCCTGCGCCGGCTGCAAACCGACCACATCGACCTCTACCAGGCCCACACCGACGACGCCAATACCCCCCTGGAGGAAACTCTGGGCGCCTTCCAGAAGCTCATCGATGCAGGCAAGGTCCGCTACATAGGCGCGTCGAACTACTCCGGCACACGCCTCGCCGAAGCCATCGAAACCAGCCGCAGGCTCTCGTTGCCCGCCTACATCTCGCTTCAACCCCACTACAACCTGGTGGAGCGCCAGACCTTTGAGACCGACCAGTTGCCTACGGTCACCAAGTACGGTCTCGGCGTAATCCCCTACTTCTCTCTCGCCGCCGGCTTCCTGACCGGAAAGTACCGGCGCGGAGAAGACTCCTCAAAGGCCGCGCGCGCCGGCATGGTGAAGAAGTACCAAAATGACCGTGGATATACGGTGGTAGAAGCTCTCGTCGAGATCGCCGGCCAGCTCCATGCCAGCCCCGCCAGCGTCGCGCTTGCCTGGCTGATGGCAAAGCCGGCCGTCACCGCGCCCATCGCCAGCGCCACAAATGATGCGCAGTTCGGCGATCTGATCGCCGCCATGGAGTTACATCTCGATGCATCCAGCCTGCGCCGGCTCGATGAGGTGAGCGCGCCCACAGCATAGAACTTTTCCAAGCAGGCAACGAAATGACTCTTGCGAGTCGACGTTTTGAAAGGGCACGGCTTCAGCCGTGCCGTAAACGCTGTAAAATCAACGCGGCTTTAGCCGCCGAGGGATGGTTTTCGGGACTTTTGCCTTCTATTTGGAGTTTTTCCGCAGCCTGTTCAGCCGTGCCACAAAGGCCGCATAATGATCGCGGCCTTCAGCCCCTCAAGTGGACCGGAGGGAGCAGGGGCCTTCAGGCCCCTGACTGTGTTGCCATTCGATCCAAGGCCTTCAGGCCCGGAAGCACCGTATACCTTGGGCGACGATCCGCCCGGCACACCGGCAATGGCCCTTCCGCTTCTTTCCAACGCGCAGTCATCCCGAACCCAGTGAGGGATCCGCGGCTACCTTTCGGAATCCAAAAGTGGTGATGCTTCCCAGTAGGTGATGATAGGCCAACCATGCCGATTTGACCGCGCTAACCCCGCACCCGCGCTGTCATCCTGACGAGCGCAGCGAGGAAGGATCTGGATTTGCTTCTGGGTAACTTCCGACTCGGCGAAACAATTCGACCAGAATACGAATAAACTTACTGCGCAGCGCTTTCCACTCCCTTGATCGCGGACCCGGACCAGGTTCTCCAGAGCCAGAATCCGATTGCACCTTCGCCAAGCAAAACGAGCGTCAGAAACACGTAGCTTGGCCACCGACGCCGGTTCTGTGCATACATCACCCAGTATGAATCAGCGTCCGAGTGCGTTTGGGTTTGCGCGGCGGTCCACGCATCAAGGTTCTTGCTTCCCTCCTCGGTGACGTCATTTACATCAAGATTGGGTTCGGACGTTGTGGTCGTGCGGGTGCGCGTGTCGTGGACAAATGCGCGCATGTGGCCTGTGTTGAAGTCGAATTGAGTACCGATGAAGTAAGGGTCCTTCCACTTGAGGTTGATTATTGACCGCACGTAGCCAGCGCCGATCACGGGCTGGGCAGTCTCCACTCCCGGAGCCGCAATATATCCGTCGTAGGTATTGTGGCTTCCGAGCTCATATCCGTTCGGAAGGGTAACCCAGGGATTGGGGCTCAGCCCAAAGCCGCAATCCTGATGCGCGATCTTGTTCGAGATCGAAACGTGAAGAACGAACGCGGCAATCAACCAGAGGAATGCAACAAATGGCGCGAGAGTGGTCAGGACAACTACTCCGGTCTTCCGGCCATTCAGAGGCACCCGTTTCCGAGCATAAAAGAAGAAACAGAAAGACGCGACGCTCGCTCCAACCACGCCAACGACCCCAAAGAACAGAAATGTCATTACGACTGCGAAGCCCGCCATAGAGCGGATTATACGGCTGCGGAACAGGGCAGCCTTGGTTTCCTGGCGGGTCACCGCCAACCCGGAAGTCACTCAATGACTTTTCTGGCCCTCTACACCCGCGCCGGCGCCCGCATGGCCTCCAGCGCGGCCGTCATCTTCCCCGCCAGCTTCTCCTGGGCATCATGGGTCAGTTTCACGCCCTGGCTGTCGGTCAGATAGAAGACGTCGATCGCGCTCTCGCCCTCGGTATCGATCAGCGCGATCTTGATGTCGCAGCCCTCGGAGGCGAAGGTGAGGGCGATCGTGCGCAGCAAACCGGGCAGATCCTGCGCCACCACCTGCAACAGCGTCGAGTGCGACGAGGACTCGGTGTCGAAATCCAGCCGCGTAGGCACCTCAACCTTATAGTTGCCCTGGTGGTTCATGTGCCGCCGGGCATCCAGAAGGTGCTGCACCGACACCTTCTGAGAAACCACGTCGCGGATGCTGTCGAGGAACCGGTCTTTCTCGCTAGGGTTCAGTTCGATGGTCCGGAAGATGTCGGTGAAGAAGAAGGAATCGACAATGACACCCGCGTCGTTTGAATAGGCTCCGGCACGAACAATGTTCATGCCCCATGCGGCCAGCGCACCGGCCACGTCGGCAAACAGCCGCGAACGATCTCGGGTAATCACCGTCAGGTCGTACAGTTGGCGGTTTGGCCTCAGGTCCAGTTGCACCGGTTCGCTGTCCAGATTCAGCGCCATCTGGAAGTGGCTTCGAATCTGCTCCGGCAACCGGGTCTGCAGATAGCGCCGTGGCAACCCTTCGAGAAACCCTCCCAACGCGTCGTACTGGGTCGCTGGAACCATCGAACGAATACGGTTCAGCAGCGTGGGGTCGATCGCCGCATGGTACCGCTTCTCGTCCACAGAGCGGTCCATGAAGTTGGCCGTTGACATATAGAACTGCCACAGGTTCTCGGCCTTCCAAGGCGTCAGCGCGTCCGGATGCACGGCCTTGATGTCGGCAAAGGTCATCAGCGTTAGCATCTTCAAAAGCTGCGGATCGCCGATCTTCTCCGCGAAGTTGCGCACGTTCTCCATGTCGAAGATGTCCCGGCGCATCGCCTGAGACATGTCCAGGTGCAGCCGGATCAGGTTGATGACCGTCTCCCGCTCTTCCGAGTCGAAGTCCAGCCGCGCCAGAAAGCTCTCGGCCAGCTCGACGCTCTGCTTTTCATGCTCGCCAGTTCGCCGCGCCTTGCCGGTGTCGTGCAGCAAAAGCGCCAGCAGGAACAGATCGAGCCGGTCCACCTCGGGCAGAAGTTGGGCCAGCCGCTGCTCGTACTCGTGCTCAGGAGTCCGCAGCCCGTGTACATTCGCAATGGTCAGGAAGGTGTGCTCGTCCACCGTGTAGCGGTGGTAGCTGTCCCGAATCACCAGCGCGTCGATGCCGTGAAACTCCGGAATCAGCATCTCCAGAACCCCGAGCGCGTGCATCGTCCTCAACGCATGAGCCGCATGGGGTCCCAGCAGCACCTCCCGCAGCGCGTTCCACAAATATGGTCCTTCGGGAATGTGGATGGCCAGAACCGGCAGCGCATCGGTCAGCCGGTCTTCGGCGGCCTGCGAGAGTCTGTAACCGTGCGTCGCCATCAAGGTAAAGATGCGCAGAATCGCCGCGGTGTCATTGAACTGCGCACCTGGCAGCACGTCGATCCGGCCCTGATCGAGCAGGAACTCCGTACCGGCAATCGGAGTTCGCCGCCGCCGGAACTGCCTGTAAAAACTGACCGGCGCAGGCAGATGCTCCATGAGCAAAACCGCTCGGCGGTAGACCACGCGCGCGTGCCGGTAATAGGTCCGCATCCAGTAGGCCGGATCGGCCGTGCCCCGTGTCTCCAGGCCGATCGATTGCGCCGCCGCCTCGTCTTGCGACTGCCAGTCGAGGGCATTGTCGTCGCGCCCGTGGCGGAAGTGCAGAAAACATCGAACCGCCGCCAGAAAATCGAAGGCCGCTTCGGCATCGCCCCGCGCGCTCTGGAAGACCCCGGCGCGTTGCCGCGGCCACTCCTTGGTCTCTTTCAGATGGAACAGGATCGCGAACCAAACGGCCAGGGAGTAGTCGCGCAGACCGCCCGGACAGTCCTTCAGGTTCGGCTCCAGATGGAAGATCGTGTTGCCGTACTTGGCGTGGCGGCTGCGCGCGATCTCGCCCAGCTTCTGGCTGATGGTGTTCCACTCGCTCAGCACCAGGCCCGGAAAGACGATCTGGTGCAGTTGCTGGTAGAGCGGGAACTGGCCGGCCAAAAAACGCCGGTCCAGCGTCGCCAGCGTGAACTCCAGATTGTCCGGATCGAACCGGCCGGCCTCCTTCACGGTCCGCGAGGCGGGACTGGCGCGAAGCCCGATGTCCCACATCGCCTGAACCATCGTCCGAACCGCTTCCTTGGACTGCGCCTCGGTCTTTTCATCGGCAAAGGCAAACAGAACGTCGATGTCGGAGTAGGGGAACAGATCCTTGCGGCCATACCCACCCAGAGCCAACAGGGCCACGTTTGGGTTGGGAACATCGGCAAAGGCACGGCGCCACAATTCGATCAAGATCCGATCCACTGCGGCCGACCGGCGGCGGATCGCCGCCGTACCATCCCCGGTACGCTCGCAGGTCTGGCGCACCAGCGCCATCTCCCGCGTATACTGCTCCCGAAGATCGTCGACCTCAATTGGCATAGGATGCATGTGGGTTTGCCCGGCTCGCCGCAGCAAGAAGAAGTTAGTTTAAGAATAAGCGAAATTTTCCAAAATACATAATTAGTCTTGCACTGAGGGATTTTCTGCCCGTAAGCAACTGCATTTCAACACCTTGTATCGTGCACTGGAGTGGCCGCGCATAACCGCGTACAATTTCCTGCTTGGCTGCCTTCCCGGCATTGAGGGTCATCGAATGCAACACGGACACCGATCGGTCGAGCCTCTGATTCGCCCCGCCCGGCCCGAGGACGTTCCCGCCTGCGCCGCCATCTGCTACCAGGCCTTCAAAACCATCAATGAAAGCCACGGCTTCGAACCCGACTTCCCTTCTCCCGAACGCCCCGCAACGCTCCTGGCTTCGATCTTTGCCGACCCGGGGTTCTTTTCCGTCGTCGCCGAAGCCGGCGGCCGAATCGTGGGCAGCAACTGCATGGACGAACGGGCTCCCATCGCCGGAATCGGACCCATCACGGTCGACCCCACCGTCCAAAACAGCGGCATCGGCCGCCTCTTGATGCAGGCGGCCCTTGACCGCGCCGCCCTGCGCGGCCATTCTGGCGTCCGGCTGGTTCAGACCGCCTACCACCTCCGCTCGCTCGCGCTCTACACATCCCTCGGCTTCCAGGTGCGGGAACCGCTGGCCTGCCTGCAGGGGCGAACCCGCCTACGAACCCTGCCCGGCTGCGCCGTTCGCCCGGCAACCGTGTCCGATCTCGAAGCCTCAAACCTCCTCTGCCGCCAGGTCCACGGCTTTGAGCGTACTGCCGAGCTCTCTAAGGCTGTCCAGCGCGGCTCCGCCGTCGTGGTCGAGCGCGAAGGGCGGATCTCAGGCTACGCCTCCTCCCTTGCCCGCTATGGCCACGCCGCGGCCGAGACTAACCTTGACCTCCAGGCCCTCCTCGCCAGCGCGGAATCCTTCGCCGGGCCCGGCTTCCTGCTTCCAACCCGCAACACCGAACTGTTCCGCTGGTGCCTCGATCAGGGCTTGCGGATTGTCCAGCCCATGACCCTGATGACCATGGGCCTCTACGACCAACCCCAGGGCGCGTGGCTGCCCTCGATCATCTACTGACCACACCCCAGGACCGGCCCAAGCCGCCTGCCACCGAGCCACCGGAAGCCATGGCCGAGGCATTCCAGGATCGAAACAATGTGGCGCAGGTGAGAAGATCGGGAGTAGCATATCCGGGGATCTGTTCCGGTCCTCTTTTTTGAACCGTTCCACCGGATTCGTGCATCCATGATTTAAAGCCAGATAGGATTCCATTCGGCGTGCGCTGGCTTTCTGGCGCTGGCTTTACTCTGTTTCACCGATTTCTCACCAGGGGTTCGCGGGCGCACAGATCGCATCGCGAGCTGAAAGATCAACCACAATCAGCAAGGAGCAAACATGCTTACCGTTGGAGATAAGTTCCCCGTCTTTGAAGTAGCCGCGACCGTCGATACCAACCTCAAGAGTGCCTTCGCAAACATCTCGAACGAGAGCTTCCCCGGCAAGTGGAAGGTCTACTTCTTCTGGCCCAAGGATTTCACTTTTGTCTGCCCGACCGAGATCTCCGGCTTTGGCGACCTGAACAAGGAGTTCGAGGCCCGCAACACCCAGGTCCTGGGCGGCAGCACGGACTCTGAGTTCGTTCACCTCGCATGGCGCGAGCACCACCCCGCCCTCAAGAACCTGCCCTTCCCCATGCTCGCCGACCTCAAGCATGAGTTGTCGACGGCTCTGGGCATTCTCCATCCCAAGGCAGGGGTCTGCCTCCGCGCCACCTTCATCGTCGACCCCGAAGGCATCATTCGCCACGTCTCGGTCAACGACCTCTCGGTGGGCCGCAGCCCCAAGGAGATCCTCCGCCTCCTCGATGCCTTCCAGACCGGCGGACTCACCCCCTGCAACTGGCAGAAGGGCGATGACACCCTCAAGGTCTAATTTTCCTCCCAAATGCAAAAGGGCAGGCGAACCGCTTCCGGTTCGCCTGCCCTTTTCCGTTTCGTCTACTCGGGAAACGCTACGAACTTCTCGGCGCATGGCTCGGGGCTTCCCTTGGCCGGCTGCCCCGCAACCGTCGAGTCCGCGCCTGCCGGAAACTCCAGGTTCGTCGCCCCCGGCCCCAGCCTCAGATCCGCGTGGCTCAACACATAGCTGTACTTCCCGTCGTCCGTAATCGCCACTCCGTCCAACTGGGCCGCGATCCTGTGCTCCAGGTCGTAGCCGCTGAACGTGATCTTGCCGCCGCCGCTTATCCTCACATTCGAAAGCACAATGTTCTTCATCGAAGGCGGCAGGTTTCCGGTCACCGGGCCGTTATCGCCGTACGCCGTGTCCAGCGTGATCGGGTTGGGCGAGTTGCGCACGCACACATCGTCATAAACCACGTCCTCGGTCAGCCCGCCCCGCGAGCCGTTGGACTTGATGCGGATCCCATTATCTGGCCCGTCGAGCGAGAGATCCGTGACCCGGATGTGGCTCACTCCGCCGTTGGTCTCGCTTCCGATCGACATGCCATGGCCATAGTAGAAGTGGTTGTTGCTGATGGTCATGTTCACCGCGCCGCCCGGCCCGCCCTTGATGGCCACATCGTCGTCGCCCGTACGGATATAGCTGCGCGTAATAGTCACGTTCTTCACCCCGTTGCCCGGGTCGATCCCATCCGTGTTCCGCGCTCCACGCTGCGGCGTATCAATGCGCACGCCCCAAACTGTGAACCCCTCGCCGTGGTCGAAGACCACGTGGAAGTTCGCCGAGTTCCGCAGCCGGATTCGGTAAAGCGTTACGTTGTTCGAATCTTTGGAAACGATCAGCCGGGGAACCTGCTGCCGGCCGCCCTTGCGGGCCTGCTCGGCCAGATCCCACCAGGAGTACTCAGCGCCCAGAACCTTCTCGCCGCCGCGCCCGTCGATAGTCCCATCGCCCATGATCGCGGCGCCCGAGGCGTGGTCGAAAGAGATCACCGGCCTGCACCCCTCCGGGGCCTGGTTCACCACACCGCAACTGCCGGCGCTGCGGGCATAAACCGTGGCGTCCCGCGAGGCGTAGAGCGTAACGCCCCGGTCCAGGATCAGCGCCACTTCGGGCTTCATCTCCAGCGGGCCGGTAAGAAAGGCGTCGTTCAGCTCGTTCACGCGCAGCCTCACCGCTCGGCCCTTGCCGCATCGGTCGATGGCCTTCTGAATTCGCGCCGTGTCGAGCTTCCGCTCGTCGGCGGCGGCCAGCGTACGGCCCTCCGAGTGCAACTGTGCGTCAACCGTAGTGCAAAACGGCGGGAAGAACGGCTCGACGACAACGCGCGCGTCCTGCGCGGCCAGCCGTGACAGGACAAGAACAGTGAATAGGGAAGAAACAAAGAGCTTTTTCATACGCAGCTCTTAATTATATTTCGCGATTGGCTAGACGCGGGCGCACCCGGCCAGCTTTCCTGGCACTTCCGGGTGCTGTTCTGCCCAAGGTTCGGATTCGAATGGACAAAGAATCCCTTCGAAGAGATAACGCGAAGCCTGCATGAACGTTGCGGGCCTCCGCTGGCACAATCAGCCCGCGAAGGCCCATTTGTGTCCCAGCTATCTCCACCTCTGAGCGAAAAGCCGCAGCCGGCCGCCAAAGCGCGGCAAGCGAACGGCTAATAGCTGGCAGCTGGAATCTCTTCTTACAGCGCCGTCTCGCCGCGCTCGTCGTTGCGGATGCGGATGGCCTCTTCGACCCGGCTCACAAATATCTTGCCGTCGCCGATCCGGCCCGTGCGCGCAGCGCCCACGATGGCCTGAATGGCCTTCTCCTTCATCTCGTCGAGCACCACCATCTCGATCTTCACCTTGGGAAGAAGATCGACCGTGTACTCCCGGCCGCGGTAAAACTCCGTGTGCCCCTTCTGCCGGCCGTGGCCGCGGGCTTCCAGAATCGTCATTCCCTCGACGCCTGCCTCGAGCAGCGCATCCTTGACAGCATCCAGCTTGGAGGGTTGAAGTACAGCTTCAATCTTGAGCATGATGATATTGCCTCGTTCGATAGCCTATCAGGTAGGGCCGGGGGTTTGTCTGCACCCGGAGCGGAAACTTCTCCGGGTATCTGCTTCTGCACGTCGCCGCCGCCAGTCCGGCCCCAAAGCCTTCCGCTACCACGGCTTCAGTGGCAGCGGAAGTTCCCGGCGGGGCATAATGCCCGAACAATCCTAATCCAGCGTATAGCCTTCTTCGCCGTGCTGTGAGAGGTCCAGACCCGCAAGCTCGTCCTCGCGAGAAACGCGCAGGCCAACGATCTTATCGACCACAAACAGCAGCACAAGCGTGCCGACGATTGAGATGCCCCAGGCTAGGCCCACGCCCGCTAGCTGGTGGCCGATCTGACCCCAGTGGCCGTCCATCCCGCCCGTCGGTACACCCTTGCCGAGGGCCGGGTTAATCACCATCGTGGCAAACACGCCAGTCAGAATCGCGCCCAGCGTTCCACCCGCCCCGTGCACGCCAAAGGCGTCCAGCGAGTCGTCGTACCCAAACTTCGACTTCACCTGGAAGACCATGAACGAGCAGACGAACCCGGCCAGCAGCCCAATCACCAGCGCCGACATGGGATTCACGAAGCCCGACGCTGGAGTGATGGCCACCAGGCCCGCCACCGCGCCCGAGATCGCGCCCAAAGCCGTCGGCTTGCCGTTATGCAGCCACTCAAAGATCGTCCACCCAATCGCCGCCGTCGCCGTTGCAAAGTGCGTGTTCACAAAGGCGCTCGTGGCAAGCGAGTTGGCGGCCAGCGCCGACCCGGCGTTGAAGCCGAACCAACCCACCCACAGCAGGCAGGCCCCGATGAAGCTCAGTACCAGAGAGTGCGGCGGCATCGCCGTTTGCGGATATCCGACGCGCTTGCCCAGGTAGAGCGCGCACACCAGGGCCGAGACGCCGCTGGTGATATGAACAACAGTTCCGCCTGCAAAATCCAGGCTCGGAATCGCGCCGCCGTTGGCGTTCAGCAGCCCACCCACGCCCCACACCATGTGCGCCATCGGGCTGTAAACCACGATCGACCACAGCGAAAGAAACAGCGCCATGGCGCTGAACTTCATGCGCTCGGCAAACGCACCGCAGATCAGCGCCGGCGTGATGATGGCGAACATCAGTTGGTAGATCATGTACGTCTGCTCGGGAATCGTCGCCGAATAGAAATTCTGCGGATCGACAGTGACCGAAACCCCTTTAAGGAACAGGTGCTCGAATCCCCCGATAAACGCATTGCCGTGGCCAAAGGCCAGCGAGTAGCCGCATATGGCCCAGATCACCGTCACCAGCGCCATCATTGCGAAGCTCTGCATCATGGTGCCAAGAATGTTCTTCTTGCGCACCAGGCCGCCGTAAAACAGCGCCAGTCCCGGGCCGGTCATCAACAGAACCAGCGCCGACGAGGTCAGCATCCAGGCGTTGTCGCCCGCCGACTGCGCGCTCGCCGCCGCCGTTTGCGCATCCTTCACTGCCTGCTCAAGCGCAACAATCCGCGCCTGCTGGTCGGCAGGGCCCGATGAAGCCTGCGAAAAAGTAACAATTGGTGAAACAAGAAGTGTGGAGGCGATCAACGCCAGGCGAAACGCGTTACGAAACATGCGATTGAACTCCCAGACAAGAGAGGCGGTACAGCTCTGCCCATCGGCCCGGTAATTCACGCGGATACGCGGAGTTTGCGGCTGAACTGGAGCCGCCAGGACCGGGACTCGAATAGGCGCGGCCATGCGCCAGCCGTTTCAAGGGCTTTAAGGAAACTATTTCACGCACCGTATAAGGATCGCGTGAAGAAACAAAATTCTATCTGGCAACTTGATGCGTTCTGTGTTTTGCCCGTCGCGCACTGCTCACAGAGCCGTCTCGCCCCGCTCGTCGTTCCGGATGCGAATGGCTTCCTCGACCCGGCTGATAAAGATTTTGCCGTCGCCGATGTGACCGGTGCGCGCCGCGCCCAAGATCGCCTGCACGGCCTTGTCCTTCATCTCATCAACCACCACGATCTCCAGCTTTGTCTTCGGGATCAGGTCGATCGTATACTCCCGCCCGCGATAAAACTCGGTGTGCCCCTTCTGCCGGCCGTGTCCCCGCGCCTCCAGGATCGTGATGCCGTCGATCCCCGCCTCAATCAGAGCTTCCTTTACCGATTCCAGCTTCGACGGCTGGATCACTGCTTCAATCTTCAACATAATGACCCTCTTGATCCTCAACCGTTGTGGGCGCAAGGCCAAGTTCACAGACCCCGCGCCAATGCAGCCCCTAGTCCCTAGTCCCTAGCCCCTGGTCCCTAGTCCCTGGTCCCTGGTCCCTAGTCCCTGTTCCCTGGTCCCTGGTCCCTATCCGTTGAAGTCGTAACCTTCTTCGCCGTGCAGCACCAGGTCGAGACCCTCGTCTTCATCGGCCCTGGACAGCCGCAATCCCATCGTACGATCCACCACGAACAGCAGCACAAAAGTCCCCACGATCGCCAGCATCCAGCCAAAACCCGCCGCGATCGTCTGGTTCAGTAGTTGATGCCAATTGCCATCCACCGCCCCGGTAGCCAGCGGACGGCCCGCTCCGTCATGGCCAAAAACCGCATTGATGGCGCCGCTGGCAAAAATTCCGGTGAACAGCGCGCCCATTGTGCCGCCGATCCCATGCACCCCGAATGCGTCCAGAGAATCGTCGTAGCCAAAGATCTTCTTCACCTTCAGCACCATCAGGCAGCAGACCACGCCGGCCACCAGGCCAATCAGAATGGCCGCCATGGGTTGCACATACCCTGAGGCCTGCGTGATCGTCGCCAGGCCCGCAACCGCACCCGAGATAGCGCCCAGCGCCGAAGGCTTGCCGTTCCGCACCCACTCCACAACCGTCCAGCTCAGCCCCGCGGCCGCGGCTGCAAACTGCGTGTTGATGAATGCGCTGGTCGCCAGCGGACCGGCCGACAGCGCGCTGCCCGCATTGAACCCAAACCAGCCCACCCACAGCAGGCAGGCCCCTATAAAGCTCAACACCATCGAGTGCGGAGGCATCGCCAATTCCGGATAGCCGGCCCGCTTGCCAAGGTACAGCGCGCAGACCAGCGCCGAGATACCGCTGGTAATGTGCACAACCGTTCCTCCTGCAAAGTCCATCACCGGGGTCGAGCCGCCAACCACATTCATCCAGCCGCCCACGCCCCAGATCATGTGCGCCATTGGGCAGTAAACCACCAGCGACCACAGCGTCAGAAACACCGCCAGCGAGCTGAACTTCACCCGTTCCGCCACCGCTCCGGTAATCAGCGCCGGCGTAATGATGGCGAACATCAGCTGGTAGACCATGAAGGTCTGCTCGGGAATTGTCGCGGCATAATCCGGATTGGGCGACAGCGATACTCCGCGCAGGAACAGGTGCTCAAAACCGCCGATAAAGCCGTTGCCGTGGCCGAAGGCCAGCGAATAACCGACCACCGCCCACACCAGCGTGATAATGCCCATCATGGCAAAGCTCTGCATCATCGTGCCCAGGATGTTCTTGCGCCGCACCAGGCCGCCGTAAAACAGCGTCAATCCTGGACCTGTCATCAGCAGCACCAGGGCCGCCGACATCAGCATCCACGCATTGTCTCCCGAAGCCTGCGCGTTGCGGACCGCCGCCGTCAGCGCTTCTATCTGCGCCTGCGTCGCCGGCTCCTGCCGGTTCTGAAACGGCGCGACGGCCGCGGCAAATGAGAGTATCGGAGACCCCAGGATCAGGGTCAGCAAGATCGCACAGATACGGCGCATACGCATGAGTTAGGCTCCGGCAATTTCTTGGAAATTCAGGATCAAAGACCGCTGGCTGCGAAAACCCTTGGTAGACACCGGCGCTGCCCCCAGACCACTCGGGTCTGCGCCACAGCCGCCAGGAGCCAATTGCAAGAGATTCTGTTGCCATTCTTCTAGAAATCCACTGCTAAAGCAAGTATTTGTTTCGCTCTTTACGCGTTGCTCATCGTTCCTATGCTAAAAGTGCGCCGAACCGAAGCCCTGCTAAGCGATAGAATGAAACTCTAGCGAGGATGCAAATGTCTGAAGCAGGCCAACTCGAAGCCCTTGTCACGCAACACATGATCGCCGCCATGAAGGCCCACGATGCCGAGCGCACCGGCACGCTCCGGCTCATCAAGACGGCGCTCAAGAATAAGTCCATCGACAAGCGCGCCCCGCTTACCCCGGCGGAAGAGGGCCAAGCCCTGGCCACCATGATCAAGCAGCGCCGCGACTCCATCGAACAGTTCATCAACGGCAACCGCCCGGAACTGGCCGCCAAAGAGGCCGCCGAGATCGTCGTCATCGAGGAGTTCCTGCCCAAGGCCCTTGGCGAGGCGGAGCTGGCAGAGCTTGTTGGCGTGGTCATCGTCGAACTGGCCGCATCCCTGGGCCGCCAGCCCGGAGCCAAAGATATGGGACCGGCGATCAAGGCAGTCCAGGCGAAGCTCCAGCAGGCAGGACTCCGCGCCGAAGGCCGCGCGGTAAGCGATGCGGTCAAGAAACAACTCGCCGGCTGAAGTACAACTTCCAACAGCGCCGCACAAACTCTGGATTGCCCTGGCTTCTATCTATCAGGCTGGCCCATTCTTCCCCTTACCCCGCGGCCAGGGTTCGCCGAGTGTTGAAGTCCGGCTGTCTTGGCCGCCTATCTCCACGCGCAGTTCCTGCCAGAGCCGCTCGGGCATTTTGAGAAAAACCTCCACGACTTCCGGATCGAACTGGCTCCCGGAACGGCGCACGATCTCCTCGCGGGCTGCCTCGAAACTGCGCGCCTTGCGATACGGCCGATCGCTGGTCATCGCATCCATCGCGTCGGCGACTGAGAAGATCCGCGCCCCGATCGGTATCTCGCTGCCTCTAAGCCCGCTCGGATAGCCCCGCCCGTCGTAGTGCTCCTGGTGGCAGAGCACGATCTCCGCCGCGGCGGCCAGAAAAGGTATCTTGCGAAGAATCTGGTAGCCGCGCGTGCAATGCTCGCGCATGACCTTCTTCTCTTCACCTGTCAGTTTTCCCGGCTTGCGGAGAATCCGGTCGGGAATGGCCATCTTGCCAATGTCATGAAGAAACGCTCCGCGGGCAATCATCTTGATCTCCGCCGGGGCAAGCCCCATCGCCCGAGCCAGCGCCATCGTGAATGCGGTCACCCGCCGGGAGTGGCCCTCGGTCTCTGAGTCCTTCAGGTCAAGCGCATCCCCCAGCGCCTCAAGCGTCACGTCATAGGAGTGCTCAAGGTCTTCGATGGCGTGAAGCAGCATCTCCGTCCGCGCCCTTACCATCTCCTCAAGATTCTGCTTGTAGTTGTGGCTTTCCGTTAGAACCAGCCGGTACCCCAGCGCCCGGGCAACCGTCGCCAGTAGCTGCTCCGGCTCGAACGGCTTCAGCAGATAGTCGAACGCGCCGCTGCGCATGGCATCTAGAGCCACGCTGATCTCGCGCACAGCGCTTACCAGAACGACCGGCAGATGCGGCTGCCGCCGGTGAATCTCCTCAAGCAGCGCAACCCCACCCATCTCCCGCAACACAATTTCCGTCAGAACAAGGTCGTATCGACCGTCTTCCAAAACACGCAGCGCCTCGCTGCTGGTGGACACAACTTTAACCCGGTGACCGTCCTGCTCGAGTATCGCGCTCATCCGATCGCGTACCGCGGCTTCCCCGTCCACCACAAGGATGTTTGACGGCCTTTCGGCAGAAGAGGCGTCGCACTTCGACGCCTCTTCCGACCCCGTCCGTTCCTGTCCCGAATCATCCGGCCCTGTCAGGCTGTAGCCCAATTGCAACCTCCCGGCTACTCCGTCGCCTGACAGCTTCGGATCGCCTCTGTTTCCTCTTGTCCTGCCTCGGCAAAAATTCCCCTCGCCGATCAAACCCGCGGTTCCGCATTCAGCCGGAAGACTCAGCTCCCGCCTGCCTTCTTGCGACTCGCCCTGCGCGCGTCTGCCCACCCGTCCTTCACAATCTGGGGCGAACGCCCAAGAGCCAGCGCACCCGCCGGCACATCCTCCGTAATGCACGACCCCGCCCCAATCAAAGCGCCGTCCTCCACGCTCACCGGCGCAACCAGCGTGCAATCGCTGCCCACAAAAACGTTCTTGCCAATCTTTGTGACCGATTTGTTCACGCCGTCGTAGTTGCACGTAATCACACCGGCGCCAATGTTCGTTCCCTCGCCAATCTCCGCATCGCCCAGGTAAGTAAGATGATTGGCCTTGGCCCCTCGGCCCAGCCGCGCCTTCTTCGTCTCCACAAAATTGCCCACATGTGCGTCCGGACCAATATCCGAACCCGGCCGCAGATGCGCGAACGGCCCGATGCGCGCTCCGTCCGCGATCGTGCTCTCGGCCAGCACACAGCTCTGCCGCACCAGCACATCGTTGCCCAGCGTGCAGTCTTCGATCACGCTGTAGGAGCGGACCGTCGAGTCGGAGCCAATCCTCGTCTGCCCGCGCAACTGCACGAACGGCTCAATCACCGTGTCCGCCCCCACTTCCACCTCGGACTCGATCACGCACGTCTCCGGCCGGAAGATCGTCACGCCATTCGCCATCAGCCGCGCGGCCATCGTAGCGTTCAGCTTCGCATCCAGCGCCATCATTTCGGCGATGGTGTTGGCGCCCAGAACTTCCTCGGCATCGTCGGCCGCAACTCCCGCAACGCGCTCACCCGCGGCGCAAAGAATCGCCGCCATATCGGTCAAATAAAGCTCGCGATGCGCATTTTCAGTCCGCAGTTGATTCAGGTGCTTGAGCAGCGGCGTCACGCGGAAGGCGTAGATGCCGGAGTTGATCTCCCCAATCTTCTCCTGGCCTGCCCCCAGCGACTTCTGTTCAACAATAGCCTCGACCTCCGCGCTCTCCCCCGTCTTGCGTACAATTCGCCCATAGCCGTTCGGATTCGGCGGAAAGGCGGTAAGTATCGTCATCGCCGCAACCTGCCCCGCATGAAACTCCACAATGCGCGCAATCGTCTCCGGCCGAATCAGCGGCACATCGCCTGAAAGCACCAGCACGTTTTCATATCCCGCAATCGCGCTGCTCGCGCACTGGATGGCGTGGCCTGTGCCCCGCTGCTCGGGCTGCTCCACGAACTGCACTCCGCTCGCGGCCACTGCCGAGCGCACCTTCTCCGCCTCGTGCCCGATCACAACATAGATATGCGCGGCATCGGTCACCTTGCTGGCTGCGGCAATCACGTGCGCCAGCAGCGGCTTGCCGCCGATCGCGTGCAGCACCTTGGGCCGCTTCGACTTCAGCCGTGTTCCCTTACCCGCCGCCATAATCACCACGGCCAGGCTTGCTTGCTCTGCCTTCGTCTTCTCGCTCACTGCTTCTTCTCCGCTGCCCGGGCGGGCCGGGGAATCGTAATATCCACCGCCGTTGCCTTGCCCAGATTCAGCTCATCGATACCCGGCTTAATCTCACCACCATTGCCGACCACCAGCACCGCCAGCTTCTCCGCGTGCACATACTTCTTTGCCGCCGCCTTCAGATCGTCGAGCGTCACCTTTTCGACGGCTGCCTTGTACGTCTCCAGATAATCGGCCGGATAGCCATAAAACTCCAGCCGCTCCTGCTCGGCCAGAATCTTGTGCCGGGAGTCGTACTGAAACAGGAAGGCGTTCAGAATGTCATCCTTGGCCCGCTTCAGTTCCTCCTCGGTAAACGACCGTTCGTTCAGCCCGGCAATCTCGCCCAGCGCCGCCTTGGTCGCATCCACCGTGGACACGCTCTTGGTCATCAAGTCCACGCGGAACACGCCGGGATGGTCAAACGGCAGCGAAAACCCTCCGCCCACCGCATAAGCCAAACCAAGCTTCGTGCGAACCGTCTGCATGAGCCGGCTTGAAAAGCCGCCGCCAAGAATATCGTTCAGCACGGAAAGCGATGCCTCGTCGTGACTGCGGCGGTCCGTGCCTAGAGCAACAATCTGCACGTTGGACTGGTTCACATCCGGTTTGTCGATAAAGTAAACGCCTGGCTTCGGTCCGGCAAAGGTGTCTTTGCGCGCCGGCTGCGGCACTGCCGCCGGCAGGCTCTCAAACACCCCGCGCAGCTTCGCCTCCATGGCCGCCGAATCGAAGTCCCCAATCACTCCCACGATCAACTTGCCCTTCAGCGACTGGTCGTGCCATGCAGCCAGGTCGGCAACCTTTACCGCCCCGATCGTCGCCAGCTCCGGCTGGTGCGTGTACGGACTGTTTGCCCCGTAAATCAGCTTGGCCGCTTCACGCCCGGCGATTCCGCCCTCGTCGTCGTTGCGCCGTACGATGCCCGTCGCATCCTGCTGCTTGGCCAGCGCCAGCTTCTCCTCACTCCACTTGGGATGGAACAGCAGGTCCATCGCCAGGGAAAACACCGGATCGGCATCTGCCTTCAGCGACTCCCACCCGAGCGACGTCGAATCTGTGCCGCCGCCGGTCTCAATGCTGGCAGCGCGGGTCTCCAGAAAGTCGTCCATCGCGTCGCCGTCCATCTTGGCCGTGCCGCTCGTCCGCCACGTCTGCCCGTAGAGCGAGATCAGCCCCGCCCGGCCCGGCTCCACATCGCGTTCGCCGCCCGGGATAAACACCGAGCCGGATACAAACGGCAGCTCGTGATCTTCCTCGAGAAACAGCACGATGCCGTTCTTCAGCTCGATCCGCTTCGGCTGCTGAGGATGAAACTCATGCAACTGCGGCGTAACAATCTGCTCCCAAGGCTTTGCCTGCTGCGCGGAAGCAATTGCCGAAGCCGCTATCAACACTACTGCTGCAACCAGCCGGAAGCGCACCTGACCACTGATCACTGACCACTGACCACTCTTCATAGTCCGCCTCCATTCGCTGCCTTCGGCGCTTCCGTGTCGATCTCAGCGCTGGTGCGGTTTGAGTCCACAAACACCTGGTTGGCCACCCGCCGTATATCGGCCTTGGTCACCTTGTCCACCTTGTCCAGTTCCAGGAACAGCTCCCGCCAGTCGCCAAAGCGCGTCTGGTACTCGGCCAGCGCGTTAGCCAGCCCCTGGTTATTTGCCAGGCCCCGCAGCAGGTCGGCCCGCGTCCGCGTCTTGTACATCTGAAGCTCGGCGTCGGTCACATCGGTTGTCTTCAGTTTGTCGATCTCCTTGTGGATAGCCTCGCGCATCTCTGCCGGCGTGTGCCCGGGCAGCGGCTCGGCTTCAAAGATAAACAAACTCGGATACTTGAAGCCCGGATAGCCGCTGTACCCATCGGCCCCGGCCGCAATCTGCTGCTGCTCCACCAGGCTCCGGTAAAGCCGGCTCACTCGCCCATTCGACAGAATGTCGCTGATCGCGTCGTACACCGAATCGTCGGCGTCCTGATAATTGGGCCGGTGGTAGCCCTCAATATAGAAGGGCTGCGTCTGCTCGCGAATCACGACCGACTTCTCGGCAAACTGCTTCGGCTCAACCGTCGTCATCTCCTCGGGCTTGTCGCCGCCCGGCACGCGCCCAAAGTATTTCTCCAGCATCGGCAGGTCGGCCTTGCTTACGTCGCCCACCACCGCCACCACAATGTTCGAGCCCACGTAGTATTTCTTGTGGAACGCCATCGCCTCGGTGGCCGTTATCTGGCCCACCTCGCTCGGCCAGCCGATACCGCTGCGCCCATAGTTATGCGCCACAAATGCCGTGGCCACAAACTGCTCGTAGAGCCGCCCAAACGGATCCGAGTCGGTCCGCATCCGCCGCTCTTCCATCACCACGTCGCGCTCTTTGTAGAACTCGCGCGGCGCAGTGTCGCGCAGCCGGCTGCTCTCCAGATACGCCCACAGCTCCAGCCGGTTCTCCGGCATCGACCAGTAATACTGGGTCTCGTCCATCCCGGTCTCGGCGTTCAACCCGTGCGCCCCGTTGCGCTCGGCAAGCTCAGAGAACTGGTTCGGCACAACGAACTTCTCGGCCTCGGCCTGCGCGTCAACAAACGCCTGCTTCAGCGCCTTCAGCTTCGCTTCGTCCCTGCCCACCGGCTTCAGATACTCGGCCTCGTAGGCGTCGTTGGCCGCTTCCACCTTTTCAAGCGCAATCTTCTCGGCGGCATAGTCGCTCGTCCCGATCTCGCTGGTGCCCTTGAATGCCAGGTGCTCGAACATATGTGCCAGACCGCTCTCGCCCATCGGATCGTTCACATCCCCGGCGTCAACAAAAGTGTTGAAGCTGAACACCGGCGCATCGTGCCGCTCGCAAAGAATCAGCGTCAGCCCATTGGGAAGCTTGTCAACAGTGATTCTCTGCTCAAAGCTCTTCAGATCCTGAGCCTGGCACACTCTGCCAAACCCAGACAGAATCAGAGCCGGCAGGCAGAGCCAGTACCAGCGGAAAACAGGGAATTTTCGCATAGGACCTCGATCGATCGAAGTTAACGATCAACAATTCATGTTAAATCAGAGACGGCACGCCCGGTTCTCAGCGTTGCCATCAGCCAGGGCAATCGCATTTGGAATTGGGATCGTAACCGGCGCAGGCTTTGAAAGGGCACGGCTTTAGCCGTGCCGCAAAAGTGCGAATATAGTCGCGGGCTTTAGCCCCTGAGGGATGCCTTTCGGAACTTTCGCGTCGCATTCAGAGTCTTCCCGTAGCCTGTAAAGCAGTGCCCCTTCAAAGCAAGTCTCTTTCGTTCTTTTCAAACACAACTGCCATGGCTTATCGATTGCTTCACTCCTGGTTGTGCTTCCGGATAGCCGCGCGCAGCACTTCGACTCGCTGCTCGCCGTGCTGCTTCTCCGCCGCCTCCAGCACCGTCTCGCCCTTCTTGTTCTGTATCGTCAAGTCAGCCCCATGATCGATAAATATCTGCATCGCCTCATCGCTCACGTTCGTAAAGATCGGTGTCTCACCGTCCTTGTCGCGAGCATTCACATCCGCGCCCAACTTGATGAGTTCCTCGATCACATCGTCCAGAAATATCTCATGCAATGGTGTACTGCCATTCTCGTCGCGTACATTCACATCCGCTCCGGCCTTCGCCAGCAGCCGCACAATCTCAACTCGCGCGCCGTCCGCATCGCTGCCGCGATAATCCCCCGCCGCAAACATCGCCGTCTTGCCGTCGTGGTCCCGCAACTCAAGTTTCGGCTTGTGCTCAAGAATCAGCTTCACCATCTCCGGGTTTCCTGAACCGGCAGCCGCGATCAGCACACTACCTGAGCCGGGGCCCTCCATCGACATTCCGGCCCCTCGTTCTGTCACCGTTAGCTTGCTCAGGTCCACATTTGGATTGGCCCCGTAAGCGATGAGTTCCCGCGCCCCCTCCACGTTGCCGGAGTTAGCCGCGCCGAAGAGCGCCAGATCTTTATCATCTTGGTCGTTCTTGCTCGCCCCAGCCGCGATCAGTGTCTTCAGCAGATCCGCATGGCCGCTGGCGACGTTCAACCACCCCTCATGCTCAAATGGAACGCCCTGCCACTCCTCCTTCGGTTTCGGCGCAGGCAGCGGATCGATCGATACGCCTGCCGCAAGCATCTCCTTCACCGTATCGGTATCTCCGCGGTTGGCCGCCTCCTTTAGCATCACCTGCGCTTCAAAAGTTTTGAAGTTGTAACCTTCCACCCGTAATGCCGAAATCAGCCCGTCTCCCCCCTTCACCCACCGATCCGTCCGCGCAACCTCATCGACCTCGTCTTCCAATTCCCTGATCACCTGCGGCATACCCACCCACGAGCCCATGTAATCGAGCACCTGCTTCTTCTTCCCGTCAATATCGATGGAAAGAATGTACGTCGGGCAATCGGTCACCGATGCGCTGTAGTGTTCGTCCATCGAATAGAAGTCCGCCGCCACAAACTTCTTCGCCAGCTCCCGCACCACGCTCGGGTCGATCGTGTCGGTATGCTTGCCCGCCGCAACCACAAACCCACCGCCGTCAAACTCGATGCCGCTGGTGCTAACCGTAACCGTATAAGACGGGCAGGAACCAAAGCATCCCGACCTCTGCAACGAGATCGATACGACTGAGTCAGTCCGAACCACAGGCGGCGTCACATGCACCTTCGGCAACCGCTCCGGAGGCACCAGGTCCAGATACTCCTCCACCTCGGCCGTCACCGCCCTGCCCTTCTGCTCAAACGGCACAAACTTCCAGTGCAAAACCTCTTCGCGAAGGTCCGGCCAGAACTCGATGCCCTTTTCACCGGACTGCCCCGAAGCCTCCAGCACGTCCCCTGTAGCCGAGACAATCAGCGTTAGATGAAGCTGATTGAATCCCCCTCTCACGCCTTCGTGTGGAATCGTCCTCCGATGCGGCTTCAACTCATGCCTGGCCGCCGTTTCGTAGTCGAAGTGCGGATACGAAGGCTTGCCATCCTGTGCCCCGCAAAGGGAAGCACCCGCCAGCAGCAAAGTGCACACAATCATTGCCCGTTTCATGCCAATCATCTTACCCCCGTCCAACCCGCTCCGCCCCATGGAAGTCCGCGTTTTCCTCAGACGCTATTCCAGGCCCAAGTCACAACCAGCGCGCCGCAATTAAACTTAAGAGAGGCAAGTCGCTGAGGAATGGGTCGCGAGACCGGCTCTTCGCATCCTTGAGAGGCAGAAGAATGGCAGATATTTTGGACCCCGGCAGCACAGGAAATCTCGGCAAAGTTCGCCAGCACCCCACCCAGAACGAAGCCCTGCTATTCGAGAAATCCTCCCCCGGCAAGCGCGCCTTCAAGCTCCCCGCCCTCGACGTGCCCGCCGTCAACGCCGCCGAACTCCTCCAAAACGCGTACCGCGCGAATGCCGCCGAGCTGCCCGAACTCTCTGAGATCGAGATCGTCCGCCACTTCACCCGCCTCTCCACCTGGAACTACGCCATCGATCTCGGCATGTATCCGCTCGGCTCCTGCACCATGAAGTACAACCCGCGCGTCAACGAATTAGTCGCGCGCATCGAAGGCCTCGCCGAGGCCCATCCCTACCGCCCCGAATCCCTCGCCCAGGGCGCGCTCGAGGTCATCGACCTCCTTCAGCGCTGCCTCGCCGAAATCACCGGCATGGACGCCGTCACCCTCCAGCCGGCCGCCGGAGCCCACGGCGAGTTCACCGGTATCCTGCTCGTTCGCGCCTGGCACCAGTCCCAGGGCAACCCCCGCAAAAAGATCCTCATCCCCGACTCGGCCCACGGCACCAACCCCGCCACCGCGGCCATCTGCGGCTACCAGGTTGAAAACCTCAAGTCCAACCCTCTCGGCGGCATCGATCTCGAAGCCCTCGCCCGCCAGGTCACCGAAGACACCGCCGCGCTCATGCTCACCAACCCCTCCACCATCGGCGTCTTTGAGTCCGAGATCCACAAGGTCGCCGACATCCTCCACGCCAAAGGCGCTCTGCTCTATATGGATGGCGCAAACATGAACGCCCTGGTCGGCAAGGTCCGTCCCGGCGACTTCGGCGTAGATGTAATGCACCTCAACTTGCACAAGACCTTTTCGACGCCCCACGGCGGTGGCGGCCCCGGCTCCGGCCCGGTAGCCTGCAAAGCCTTCCTTGAGCCCTTCCTCCCAACACCCGTCCTGGTCCGCACTCAACCCACCACAAAAGTGGGTGCCCCCGGTCCCTCGCACTTGGGGACCGGGGAAAGTACACCAACAACCCTCCACTGGAACTACAACCGCCCCCACTCCGTAGGCCGCGTCCGCGCCTTCTACGGAAACACCGGTATGTTCCTCCGCGCCCTCGCCTACATCCTGGCCAACGGCCCCGACGGCCTCCGCCAGACCACAGAAGACGCCGTCCTCAACGCCAACTACATCCGCAACAAGCTCGAAGACCTCTACGAACTGCCCTACAAGACTCCCTCGATGCACGAGGTCGTCTTCAGCGACAAGCGCCAGGCCGCGCACGGCGTCAAAACAGGCGACATCGCCAAGCGCCTCATCGACTACGGCTTCCACCCCTACACCGTCAGCTTCCCCATGATCGTCCCCGGCGCGCTCATGATCGAACCCACGGAAAGCGAGTCCCTTGAAGAGCTCGACCTCTTCATCGCGGCCATGCGCGCCATCGCCCGCGAGGCCGAGGAGTCGCCCGAACTCGTCAAATCCGCCCCCCATTCCACCCGCGTCTCCCGCCTCGACGAGGTCCGCGCGGCGCGCAATCCTATCCTGCGCTGGCGCTCAAGCGAGAAGCCGGCATAGCCCTTCGAACTACCCATCCGGCCTCGTCCGGAAGTAAAATACACGGTAAGACGTTTTCATAGTCCCTTCTTCTTCCTCTCATTCGGGATTCAAATCACGCAGTGATACTCGGCTTGTGGCTCTTTTCATTCGCCCTCGTCCGCGGCAGAGAAGTCACAGCACAATTCCGATAAACTCCGGGAGAAGACCGTGAACTCACAGCTTTCCTGGTACGACCGCGAACGCTCCAGCCTCGGCCAATTCACCACCGCCGTCTCCATTCACAGCCACACCAGCCGCTCCCGAGAGAGCCTTGGCTTCGTTGAGCGCCTCTTCTCAACCAACTTCTTCCTCCGCACCTTCCTCGAAAATCGAAATGCCGCCGCCAAACGCCAGGCCGGCATAACCGTCGATCTCAGCCGCGCCTACTGGACTCCTCCGCTTTGCCCCCGCTCCGCCTTCGAGCTGGAACGAAATCAGATCGAGCGGAAGCTCGGCCTCAAATCTCTCGTCTCGCTCTCCGACCACGACTCCATCGAGGCCCCGCAGCTTCTCCATGTCACCATGAGCGACATGCCCATCTCCCTCGAGTGGACTGTCCCGTTCCGTACCTCCAAATTCCATCTCGGCGTGCACAATCTGCCCGCGGCCCAAGCGCTCGAATGGATGGACAGCCTCGCGGACTGCACCCGTTCAAAGTCGGAGGAGCAGGTCGGCGACCTCCTGCGCGCCCTTCACAACCAGCCCGATGTGCTCATCGTCTTCAACCACCCCTTGTGGAACCTCTACGGTCATCCCCAGGCCGAATTCTCGCAAGACCTCGACGCCTTTTTGCAACTGAACAACGATGCCATTCACGCCTTCGAACTCAACGGTCTCCGCGGCTGGCGTGAAAACCTCCGCACCATGGAGCTGGCAAGGCAATGGCAGCAAGTTACAATCTCCGGGGGCGACCGCCACGGCTGCGAGCCAAACGCAAATCTCAATCTCACCAACGCCTCCACATTCTCCGAGTGGGTCCACGAGATTCGCGTCCTGCGCCATAGCCACATCCTGTTTATGCCGCAGTACAACCATTCGCTGGTCGCCCGCTGTTACCAGACGTTCCTCGACGCCATTCGCGAATACCCCGGTCAGGGCGATGGCGCGCCCCGCTGGGATCAGCGCACCTTCCACCCCGGCCTTGACGGTCAGGTACGGCCCCTCAGCGAGATATGGCGTCGTGTTCCGCCGCTCCTCGACTTCATCCTCAACACCGCCCGATTCGCCGAGAACTCAACCTTGCTCGATGCTGTCCGCGCAATCGGCGGCCGGCGGTTGGCCCAGCAAGACACCTAAGACCGACTTAAGGGAAGCCCATTGAACGACAAGCCCATTCGCATCGCTCTGTTTCCTGACTCTCTCCACGAGGTCAACGGCGTAGCGAATACCTGCCGCCACTTCGCTCAGTACGCCCGTGCTCACAACCTCCCCATGTTTGTCGTTCACGCAAGTTCATCCTCCACGTCGCGCCAGGACGGTTCCGTAACCTATCTCGGCCTCAAGCAAGGGCCTCTCTCCTTCCCGGTCGAAAAGGACCTTCGCTGCGATCCCGCCTTTGCTTTTCATCTCGGCCGCGTACTTCGTGAGCTGCGCCGCTTTCAACCCGACGCCATCCACATCACCGGCCCCAGCGACATGGGTCTCCTCGGCTTGCTCGCCGCTTACAAGCTCGGAGTTCCCCTCGTCGCCTCCTGGCACACCAATGTCCACGAATACGCGGCGCGCCGCATGGACCGGCTCATTCCCGCGTGGCTGTTGCGTGGCGCACTTCGCTCCCGGTTTCTGAACCTTATTGAGAAGGTCTCCTTCCAGCTCGCCCTGCTCCCCTTCCGGCCCGCCCGCTTCTACTTCGCGCCAAACCCCGAGCTGGTCCAATGCCTCCAAAACGCCACTTCGAAGCCGTGCTCGCTCATGGAGCGCGGCATCGACCTCGACCTCTTCGGCCCCCAGATGCGCACCCGCAAATCCGACGGAGAGTTCCTCATCGGCTACGTCGGCCGCCTCTCCACGGAGAAGAATATCCGGACGTTTGCGCCTCTCGCCGAAGCCCTCAAGCAGGCAGGCTGTAATCATGTCCGGTTTGTCTTCGTTGGGCACGGAGGCGAGGAAGCTTGGCTCAGGGAGAACATCCCTCAGGCCCGCCTGACCGGTGTACTCAAGGGAGAACCGCTCAGCCGCGCCTACGCCGATCTCGATCTGCTCGTCTTCCCCTCGCAAACCGACACCTTCGGCAACGTCGTCCTCGAAGCCCTTGCCTCCGGCGTTCCCGCCGCCGTCAGTCACCTCGGCGGCCCCAGGTTCATCGTCGACGAGGCAAGCGGATTCGTCTGCTCCAGCGAAACAGAGTTCGCGCAGGCAGCCCTCTGTCTCATCCAGGATCGGAACCTGCGCAGCGCCATGTCCGCGGCCGCCCGAAAAAGAGCCGAGCGCGCCTCATGGAATGCGGTCTTCGACGCCGTATACAACGCCTATGAGACCGAACTAGGCGCCCGTCCAGTGGCACACTCAAAATCCATGAAGATCTCTGGAGAGAGTAACGAAGCTGTGTCCAGTTCATCGCGTTCTTTGCGATGAGCGGGCGGTATAGCGCTGCAATAGGTTCATGAGTCCTTCTGCAATATCCAAGAAGAGGTCTGGAGAGAGTAACGAAGCTGTGCCCCGTTCATCGCGTTCTTTGCGATGAGCGGGCGGTATAGCGCTGCGATAGGTTCATGAGTCCTTCTGCAATATCCAAGAAGAGGTCTGGAGAGAGTAACGAAGCTGTGCCCCGTTC
>Ga0326728_10005335_pt1 | contig 36332 bp, 28 predicted proteins | sample MB3enrmetagenome_FD_207602 | JGI IMG/M metagenome (GOLD analysis project Ga0326728, IMG submission 207602) | Lab enriched peat soil microbial communities from McLean, Ithaca, NY, United States - MB31MN | ecosystem: Environmental > Terrestrial > Soil > Wetlands > Peat | place: USA: New York...
TTTCACCTCCTGAGTCGCCTCACGAAGGCGTCGAATATGACTACGCGGGTAAATCAGCCAATTCCCGCGGCCGGACTTGCACCGGCAAGACAGGCAGCCTTATGGGCTGCAAACAGAGGCCACAGAGGCGCTCCGCGCCCTCTGTGTTGAGGCTCTTAAGGCCGCAGAGGGCACGGAGAGGTTCGTTTTGGTTGCGGCTCCGCCACGCTGTGAACTGCCCGTGCGAGGGGCGTTTGAAGCATCATTCATGTCAACCGCCCCGCTGCACGTCCAGGAGAGCAGCTTCGACGAGGCTCATAGGGACCTGATCTGAAATCCGCACTTTGCCGATGCGCTCAGGAATAACCCAATGAATTCGGCCTCCGACAGCCTTCTTATCCTGCGGCAAGAGTTCCAAGATTCGGCGCACGCGAAGGCCCTGGAGAGTGGGCAGGGGCCCGATCTGGCGCACCAAGCGGGCCATTCGCTCGCCCTCAGCGGGCTCGAGCCCGCCCAAAAACTCGGCCAGGCGCAACACGATCAGAATTCCCCAACCCACGGCTTCCCCGTGCAAGAATCGCCCGTAGCCGCTCGCTTCCTCGAGCGCATGGCCGAAGGTGTGGCCCAGGTTGAGAACGCGCCGCAGGCCGGCTTCGCGCTCGTCGCGGCTGACGATCTCCACTTTGACTCTCGCCGCCCGCGCCAGGATTCCCTCCAGGCCCGGGGCCTGCTTCGGAAGGAGCTTGGAGACCTTTGCTTCCAACTCTTCGAAGAAGGCCGGCCCCGCCAGGATGGCGTGTTTGGCAATTTCAAAGAAGCCGGAGCGGAAGGAGCGGGGGTCAAGTGAAACAAGTACCGCAGGCTCCGCCAGGACCAGGCGCGGGGGGTAAAACGTGCCAAGGAGATTCTTCATGGCGCCCACGTTGACCGCCGTTTTCCCGCCGATGGCGCTGTCCACCTGCCCCAAGACCGTGGTGGGCACTTGCACGCAATCAATGCCGCGCATGTAGGTAGAAGCCACAAAGCCACCCAGGTCGCCGACCACACCTCCGCCAAAGGCCACAAGTAATGAGCGCCGGTCGGCCCTTTTTTCCAGCAACTCAGCCGCGACCGTTTCCACCATCTTGATGCTTTTCGAATTCTCGCCGGGCGGTACGAACAGGGGCCGAGCGGTCTTCAAGCCGCCGTCGCGGAGAAGTTTCTCCCCCCATCGCTCCCATAAATGCCTTTCGGCAAGTATGAAGATCGAGGAGTAGCGATCCTGTGGGAAGCCGGCAAGGGCTCGCCAAGCCCCGCCACCCACGTTGACACTGTACTTGAAACCTTTCGAAGTTACCCAGAAGCGTTGCATAAACAGCCTTCAGCTCTCAGCGGCCAGCCCTCAGCTATCAGCGATCAGCCACGTCAGCATCCCCTCAAAACCGTACTGATACCACGGTAGCACACCAACCGCAAGGGCCGACAGGCGAATCGTAAGGATCACATCACGACTACCCCCCACTAGGCACTAGCCACTAACCACTAGCCACTGCTCTTGAACTTGTTGCAGCCGCGTGATGCCAAGGCTATCATTGAAGTACTATGTCGGGAAAGAAAGAGTTCCGAGTTGATTTCCTTATCCTCGGGGGAGGAATTGCCGGCACCCGAGCCGCCATTGAACTCGCCCCAGCCGGTAAGGTTTTAGTTCTAACCAAAGGCGAGCTTTACGAGTCCAGTACCGAATACGCCCAGGGAGGAATCGCCGCGGCCCTGGGTGAGGACGATGAAGTGGGACTGCACCTTCACGATACATTACGCGCCGGCGACGGGTTGTGCCGGGAAAAAGCCGTGCACATCCTGGTGAGCGAAGGCCCGGAGCAGATTGCGAAGTTAATCTCCTGGGGGATGCGCTTCGACCGCAACGGAAACAAGTTGGCCTTCACGCGCGAGGGGGCGCACAGCCGTTCGCGCATCCTGCACGCGCATGGTGATTCCACGGGCAGCGAAATCCTGCGGGCCTTGATGGCCAAGGCAAAGTCCCACCGCGCCATCCGCTTCTTGCCTGGCGCCTTTGCAATCGACCTCTTGATGGACGCGAATCGGGTTTGCGGCGTGACCTTTCTCGATGAAAAGACATCCAGGCTCGAGACGCTGCACGCCAAAGCGGTGCTGCTGGCGACCGGCGGGCTCGGGCAGGTTTATCGCGAGACTACAAATCCTCTGGTCGCCACGGGTGACGGCGTGGCCATGGCGCATCGCGCGGGTGCGTTGAGCAGCGACATGGAGTTTGTTCAGTTTCATCCCACGGCCTTGTACGTCAAGAATGCCCCCCGTTTCCTTCTCTCCGAGGCTTTACGCGGCGAAGGCGCTTGCCTTCGCAATGTTCTCTTGGAGCGGTTCATGCCCCGCTATCACGAGGCGGCGGAATTGGCCCCCCGCGACATCGTTTCGCGCGCCATTATCATGGAGATGCAAAAGACCCGGAGCGAATGCGTTTACTTGGACCTGACGGAGCTTGACCCGAAGCGTGTTAAGAGTCGCTTCCCCAGAATCTACGCAACTTGCCTCAACTACAATATCGACATCACAGCCGACCTCGTACCCATTCGTCCAGCCGCTCACTATGCCATGGGAGGTGTTGCCACGGACTTGCACGGGGCCACTTCCGTGAAGGGCTTGTACGCCGCCGGTGAGGTCGCCACCACGGGCGTGCATGGCGCCAACCGTCTGGCCAGCAATTCCCTTCTCGAGGGCCTGGTGTTTGGCGCCAGGGCGGCCTCCGCCATGATCGAGCAAAGACGGGACTTCAAGCCACCCCTGCCCTCCAAAGCTCGGAACTCCATCGCCGGCTGCCCTGCCCCCGAGCCGGAGCGGAGTGCACCAAGGGCTGAGGCGGCTCGCCTTTCTCCGCAAGAAACCGTGAACGAGGTGCGTTCCATACTGTGGAATAAGGTGGGCATTATCCGCAACGGCAAGGACCTTTGCGACGCCCTCCAGCGGCTCGAGCGACTTTTGCCGGTCCCTCCGGCTGCACCCTCCCGCCAGTTTTACGAAGCCTGTAATATTCTGGAGGTCGGCAGGATAATCACCCAAAGTGCCCTGGCGCGGAAGGAGAGCCGCGGCGCGCACTACCGCTCAGATTTCCCCTTGAAAGATGAAGCCACACCCGCGAAGCACTCGTTTGCGTCGAGAGACGCGCCTGTCTTTTTTGAGTAGTCAGTTGTCAGTAGTCAGTTCTCCGTGGTGGATCTTTTCTTCGCAGAAGCTAATGCTTGGGAGGAGATTTTTCCAGTTCCTCGAGCGCAGCCGTCACGACTCGGCCCACGATGGCCAGGCTCTGGGGGCTGCAATGATCGAGGGTGTCCTGGGCCGTATGCCAATAGCTGTTGTTCGGTCCGTAATCAAAATCGATCAAATCCACCGCTGCGACACCGGCATTAATGAACGGCATATGGTCATCATCGGCCGCATCCTGGCTGTTCACGAAATACTTGCCGTAGCCCAGGCGCTGGGCGACGTTGAAGACCAAGTCACTCACCCAAGAGGTGGAATTGTACTCGCGGGGTATGCGCAGGTCCGCATCACCGATCATGTCAACCAGGATCAGAGCCTGAATGCGGCTGAGCTCACCGCTCGCGGAAAGCTTCTCGACCAGGTGCCGGCTCCCGTATAGCTTGTCTGTAGCGGACCAATTCCGCACCGCTTCTTCCCCGTCAAAGAAAACCAGCCAGTAATTCAGCGCATGGCGTCTTGCCCCCAGAACTCGAGCAAGTTCGACCAGGAGCGCCGCGCTGGAGCCGCCGTCATTGGCGCCCAGGAAACGGAATTCGTCGAAACGCTTGGTGTCGTAATGGCCGGCCACGATCACGGTTTCCCGGCGCGAACCGGGAAAGCTGGCGATCAGGTTGGTCATGGGGATTGGCCCGATGGGAGTGTTGGCCACGAAGGAATCTTCCTCCACCCGCGCCCCGGCGCCTCGCAGTTCATGAATCAACCATTGGCGGGTTTGGATCAGAGCCGGAGACCCCGAAGGTCGGGGGCCGAAACTCACCAGGCGCCTGAGATCCTCGAAGGCGCGCGCCCCACTGAAGCCCGGTGGTTCGGCCCCGCGCGAGAATAATGCCAGCGCGAGGCACGCCCCGCCCAAGATCAGGGCCAGAGGCCAGCGCCGCTCTGTACGTTTAAGCCTGAGCACGTTTTTGCTTCCGCTTCCTGCGCACATAGACGAGCCAGGAGAGCCCAATGCTGACGATGTAGAGCCCCACCATAGGAATCCAGAGCATGAACAGGGTGGCCATGTCCGGAGTCGGAGCAATGGCCGCGGCAAGGACCGCCGTCAGCAGCACCGCATAGCGCATTTGCCGAAGGAGGAATTTGGGCGTCACGATCCCAAACAACGATAGGACCAGAATAAGGACCGGCAGCTCGAAGATCACTCCCACGCCGACGATGATGGTCATGGCAATACTGAAATACTCGTTGATGGTCACCATCGGTTGGAATCGGTGGCCGAACTCCAGCAAGAATCGCAGCGCCGGGGGAAACGCCAACTTGTAAGCAAACAGTCCGCCGGAAATAAACAAGCCACTGGTCATGAGCACAAACGGCCATACGTAACGCTTCTCATGGCGGTAAAGACCCGGAGAAATGAAAAGCCAGAGCTGCCAGAGAATGTAGGGCGAGGCCACAAAAATCCCCGCCATGGCGGAAATCTTGAGGTAGAGATTAAAGGGGTCGATGGGATTGGTATAAACTAACTTGTCCGACATATGCAGGGCGTGGAGGGTGTCGGTGAGAGGTTTGGCCAGGTAACCATAAATGGTCTCACGAAAGTAAAAGCAAACACCGAATCCAACAATGATCGAAATGACGGACCGGAGCAGCCGCTGGCGAAGCTCCTCGAGGTGCTCGAGGAACGACATTTGCCTGCCGCTCAGTCCTTCATCCTCAGGATCACTGTCCGGGTTCCTTGGGGGTGGGGTCTGGATCGTTGTGGCCATACTTGGGGCTTGAGTCGACCGTGTTCTCCGGGAGGCGGTCCAGGTTCTTGATTTCCTCTTCCAGCGAACTCTTCAATTCGTTGGACGCCCGGCGCAACTCGCCCAGACCTTTGCCCAGCGTGCGTGCTATCTCCGGGAGTTTCTTGGGCCCGAACAGAAGGAAAGCGATAAACAGGATAAACCCGATTTCGGCAAATCCGCCACTAAACAAGATCAACCTCTCATAGAAATGATAGGTGACCGCAGCGGAGGTGTCAAGGCGAAACCACAGGGCCAAAACAGAGGATTCAGGAATCAGGATTCAGGATTCAGCAGTCAGAACTACTGCATTTCCATGGGAACTGCGGCGTCGAAGCCCTCTTGGGTCCCGTCGTGCCTAGGGAAGGGCCCTCATTTTATGCAGAACCTGTTGCCAACGCCAAGCATCCAACAATTGATGCCGAAGGGCAGGGATGAAGGGTCGCGGTGTCATTTGGGAGACACGGGCGCTCCCAGGCGCAGTCATTACCGGACGAAGGCTGCGCTTTGAGCAAGGCAGTCCCTATGTTATACTCAAGCATGCAGGGTGAGGAGCTGCATTTAACATGAAACAGGCGCCGCGGTGGTTGTGGTTGATTCTCTCCACAGTTCTGCTTTGCACAGTGCTGGGAGGACTCTACGGCCGGCAAGTGGAAGCCACGACGGCCGGAGACGACTCGGATGTAAAGAGCAGCCTCACCGAGTTCACCCGTGTCTACAACGTGGTTGAGCAGAACTACGCTGATGTGGTGGACCCGGACAAAGCCATTTATGGCCCCAGCGAAAGCAATGTCGGCGCCATCCCCGGCGCTCTTCGAAGCCTGGACCCTCACTCTAATTTTTATGACCCACTGGCCTTTTCGCGGCTGCGCGAAGATCAGGAAGGCAAGTACTATGGCGTGGGAATGCAAATCGGGCAGCGGCCAGGGAAATTGGGCAAACTCGTGGTGGTGGTAATGGCTCCGATCCCCGGCTCGCCGGCGTTTCGAGCCGGTCTGCGGCCTGGCGATATCATCGCCAAGGTGAATGGGAAGTCAACCGAGGGGATGAATACCCAGCAGGTGGCGGAGAAGTTAAAGGGGCCCAAAGGAACGCAGGTACACATCACGGTCACCCGCGAGGGCTACGACCAACCACTCGAATTCGATATCACGCGCGACGAGATTTCGCAGCAGAGCGTGGATGACGTGTTTATGGTCAAGCCAGAGATAGGTTACATCCACATCAAGAACTTCAACGAGAACACGAATGATGAACTCTCCGAAGCGCTGAAGACTCTGGGTGAGAAGAACCTCCAGGGACTGATTCTCGACCTTCGCTATAACCCCGGTGGCCTGCTTCAAGAAGCCGTCGAGGTATCCGACCATTTCCTCGAGAAGAGCCAGTTGATCGTCTATCACTACGGCCGGCACTCGCAGGAAAAACGCTACTACACGACCAAGGGAGACGGCGGCCGAGAGTATCCCATCGTGGTCCTCATCAACCGCATGACGGCCAGTGCGGCGGAGATCGTGACGGGAGCCTTGCAGGATCACGATCGCGCCCTGGTGATGGGCGAGCCCAGCTTCGGCAAGGGCCTCGTTCAAACTGTCTTCCCGCTCAGCGAGCATACGGGTCTGGCGCTAACCACGGCCCGCTACTACACCCCTAGCGGCAGGCTGATTCAGCGCGACTATGACAAGGTCTCACTTTGGGATTATTACTATCGCCCCGAGGATGCCCCCACGCCGCACACCGATGTTCGCCTGACCGATGGCGGGCGTGAGGTCTATGGTGGCGGTGGCATCACGCCTGACGTCAAGTACGAGGACCCTAAACTCACTCCCACTCAGGAATCGCTCCAGCAGCGTGGCGTTTTCTTTGAGTTCGCCAAGTATTACCTGGGAATTCACAAGACGATTCCGCAGGACTTTCAAGTCACCGACGCGGTAATCCAGGAATTCCGCCAGTACCTCGCCGAGCAGAAAATCCCGTTATCCGACCAGGATCTGAAAAACAATCTGGATTTCATCCGCACGCATATCCGCGCGCCGTTGGTTGAATTCATCTTCGGCGAAACAGCAGCCAGCCGGGAGGGCATGGAAGTCGATCCGTTGGTTCAGAAGGCTATCGAGAGCATGCCCCAGGCCACCGAGCTGCTGGCCAAAGCCAAGCGCTATATCGCCAGCAAGAGTCAGAGGTAGGGCCACCCTTCGGGGCGGCCTGTCCGCGGCTGCGCCCTTTCACCGTTGGCTGGCGCATCTCTGTTCTTCAAGGTCTGCGGCTCTTCCTCAGGTTTCCACCCGCGCAAAAGCCGCAGACCTCGAAAAGCCCGCCGCGGCGGGCGCTACCGCCTCAGTCTCGCCGAAATCGCGATAGCAGATACTTCAGAAGTGAAAGGCCCCCCGTCAAAGGGATCAGAAGGATGTGCCGGGCAAGCAACGCCTTCTCGTGGGAGTGTCTCCGCTTCTCCTTCACCCCTTGTTCTGCCCGCATAACCAACATCGCGGCATACTTCGCGAAGTCGACCCCACAGCGGTCGCATTTGCCGCCGTGGTCCTGAACGTGACGGCAGGCGGGACAAGCAAAGCGGAGAGGGGTGTGGCAGCGCGTGCAGAATTGCGCCTTCTCGGGATTCTCATGAAGGCATTTGGGGCATTGCATTTCTAAGCGAAGGAAATGGTGGACGCGAAGGGATTCGAACCCTCGGCCTCAGCGTTGCGAACGCCGCGCTCTCCCATCTGAGCTACGCGCCCACGCCTCTCCTTACCAGGTCCCAATATAGCACGCGGGTGGCAGCCTGTACAATCTCCGGCACAGCCGACGGAGCGCGGGCATCTTGCCCGCTGTGGCGGGAGCCTGCCGGTCCCGTACCAACGAACTCTTAGCGTCATCGGCCCTATGCATACTGCACAACTCCCCGCTCGCGAATAAGGACTTGCACCACGGGCTGCCAGGGTCGTCCGGACAAGGTTTATTTCCGACCGAGCGGGATGGCCTCGGTGGATGTGCTGCTTTGACCGGTTGGTCCGACCAGGTACCTGCGTAGAAATTCGTCCTCCTTATGAAGGGCGTCCAGTTCGTGCTCAGGTTGCGAGAAGCCGTGGCCTTCATGCGGATAGCTGAAATACACGAAAGTCTTATCGTTCTTCTTCAACGCAGTGATCAACTGGAAGGACTCATAGGGTGGCACTTGCGGATCCTCTTCCCCCCAAAGGACCAGCAGGGGCGCTTTGATCTTCGGGACGTCCGGGAGAATGTCGGCCTTGCGATAGACCTCTGGCTTTTCTTCGGGCGTGCCGCCCAGCTTGGTCTCCCAGCGAATAGCGGAGTTGCGATTGGTCCGCTGGATGTAGGTTGCGCGATCGGCGACGCCAAAGAGCGAGAGCGCTGCGGCCCAAAGATCGGGGTATTTAGTGACGGCGTAGTTGACCATCGTCCCGCCGTGGCTGCCGCCGCCGATGGCGACTCGCTTGGGGTCGGCAATCCCCCGATCTACGAGGTAAGCGACCGCAGAGGCGACATCGTCTACTTCGCCGCCGCCGCTATCCTCGACGTTGAGATTGCGAAATCGTTCACCGTAACCGGTGCTGCCGCGATAGTTCGGGTGGAAGACGACGTAGCCTTCCTGAGCGAGAAACAGGGACCACGGCAAGAAGGTGAGCGCATCCTGGCCCTCGGGGCCGCCGTGAATCCAAAGCACAGTCGGGTAATGTAATCCCGGTTTGTAGCCGGCAGGCAGATAGAGAATCCCCGAGAGCGCTAAGCTGTCCTTCCCCTTAAACCGCACGACCTGAGGTGGTGCAACACCCGTTGCTTCAAAGGTGCGAGGCAGCGTGTGCGTCAGTGCACGAGCGGCAGGATCGCCCGCAGTGGATGCGACATAAAGATCCGCCGATTCCGACGGCGAAGAGCGAATGAAATATATTCTGTTACCGTCGGGCGACCATTGCGGATTCTCTTCGATCCCCGGAGGCAGATTCGCAAGCCGCCGTGGCTCGGAGCCATCAAGGGGAACTATCCAGATGTGGCTTTCTTCAAGGCCGCCCCGGTTCGAGACGATGGCGAGAGACTTGCCATTCGGAGAAAAAAGGGGTGAGGAATCTTCGGACTCGCCCCGGGTAAGCTGATGAGGCTGCCCGCCTTTCGAAGGAAGGAGATAAACTTTGTCCCAACCGCTGTCTTGGAGCGTGAACGCGACTGTCTTTCCGTCCGGGGACCAGGCAACGTGATCGATCACCCAGGCGCCACCGCGATCGTGCTTGGCAGTGTAGAGTTCAAGTGGAGCCCCCTTGGCAGTGCCGGTCACAACGTCGAAGTCGAGAACCTTCAATTTGCCGGAGAAAAACTCCCGCGAACGTTCGGTATAGGAAATCTGTGAGCCATCGGGCGACCAAGCAGGCATAGGATCAAAACGGTCCGAAGCCACTTCGTCATACCCAGCGACAGCGTCAAGTTCATCCTTCCCTGTGTAAATCTCGGTCGTCACAAGATAATTTGTCGTCCTGCCATCGGCGCTCACGACCCCGAGCTCATTGTGACCATGGCGTCCGGATTGGAAAAGAATCCATTTCCCGCGGGGATTCCATTTTGGCCAGCGGTCCGCTGAGCCACGAGGATCGCCAGCCCCAACGGTCCCATACGTGATCTGTGTCGGTTTGCCACCCCAAGCCGGAACGACCCAGACGCTGCCCTGACTGATGAAGGCCAGACTCTTGCTGTCGGGCGACCAACTCACCTCCGTCTTGGCTCCTGGCGTGGTGGTCAAAGTGACAGGCCAACCGCCGTCCGCGGGGAGCAGGTCGATCTGGCCGTCGCGGATAATGGCGAACTGCGTTCCATCGGGCGAGAGTACTGGCTCTCCGAGATCGCGAACCGAGATGAGGTCTTCAAGCGTGATTTTCGCTGCCGGCAATTGTGTGGCCTGGGCGCCTGGAGTGGGAGAAGCGAAAAGCCCAATGACTAGAAGAAGCAGTGCGGCGCCGGCGGTAACGGGACGGCGCGAAATTCTCGGAAGAGATCTGCTGGAACGTCTAGATCGTCTTTCCACGTGAATGCCTCCTCAGCCTGCTAAAAGATGAACTTCGCTGTCAGTTGAATCTGCCGCGGAGACGAATCTCCGCCCAACCCTGATCCCAGAATGCCTGTAGGCGGGAATACGGCTTGGACAATCCGGCCGAATTGCGGGTTGGAAATATCGCCCACGGGTTGATCGAAGTTCGGGTGATTGAGGATGTTGTACAAGCTGGCTCCGACGACTAATTGCTGGCCCTCACCCCATAGCCTTACCCGCGTGCTCTTCAGGATGCTCAAGTCCGTGCTGAAAAAGCCGGGTCCCCGGAATTGATTTCGCATCTGTGCTCCGAATGCGTCGGCGGCTGGCGTGAAATCAGCCGCATTTAAGCAGAGGCTGGCGGGGCTGCTGCAATTCGGCTGCGCCCCCCCGAGGTAGTTCGCAAAGAGCGAAGCCCCCCCATAGTTAGAGCTGGCTAGGATTGCCGTGTCCGCGCTGTCAATTATCGTAAATGGCAATCCGGTGCGATAAAAGAATGTGCCTGAGAACGACCAGCCGGCCCAAAGTCTCTTGGGCCCGCGCCCCATCCAGGAATCGAACCGAGGAGTCCAAACGTAGCTGGCTGTCAGCGCGTGCCGCACATCGGCATCGTTGTTGCCATAGTTGGCGTGCGGATTGTAGGGATTCTGGGGGTATTGGATGCTCGGGTCGGTGTTATAACTCCACGCCGTGAATCCATTGTCGGAAACGTCGTCGAGCGCATGGCTGTAGGTGTAACTGAGCGTTGCCTGGAAACTGTGGCTGAAGTTGTGTCGGGCCGAGAGTGTGAGTCCGTTGTAATTCGAAGTGCCGTCGGTCTGCAGCTCAGTTACGTTGGAAAACCGGGGATCGGGCACCGTCGGCGGCAGGCCAACAAATCCGGCCGAATCGAACGCGTTCAGACCCTGGTTGATAAAAACCTCATGGATGCCATGATTGCCAACGTAATTCGCGCTCACCGTCGTGTTTTCGCCGAGCGAACGCTGAATCTCGAGGTTCCATTCGAGATACGTGGGATTGATCGTCTTCTGCTGCGCGCCGTAGTACGACGGGGGCGAAAATCCCGGCACGCTTGTTTGGAGATCCGCCAGCGTTGCGCCCTGCGAGAAGCCATTTACGAAGCCCGTGTCGTAACTGGCGGCCGTCGTAAATATGTTGTTCGCCACGGCGGGAGACAGCGGTCCCCCCGAGACGGTGAAGGTATTCACGTTCGGCGTATTGAGCGCAAAACCCTGGAGCACCTGCTGGGGAAAAAAGTCACGGAAGTTTCCAATTCCGCCGCGCACTACCGTCTTCGTGCTGCCCAACGGCGACCAGGCGAACCCCAGGCGAGGTTCGAATGCAAGAGAGGTGGTCGAATAGAATGCTTGCGATACGCCGGTCTGAATCGCCTTGTTGTAGGGAACCATTGGATCATGATCGGCCAGCTCGAAGGGCGTGGCGAGCCGGGCAAAGGCGTTCCGCAAGCTGGTGATGTTTGACTCCCGATCCCAGCGCAGTGCACCGGTCAATTTAAGATGGGGCGTTACTGCCCAATCATCCTCGACGTAGAACCCCAGATCGTACGCCGCGAAGGGCGAGTGCAGAGTGTTTGGAAAGGACTGATTGTAGTTGATCACCTGGCCGTTGTAAAAATCTCCCAGGTCGGCCGTGATCGTTCCAGCGGTGTTGCTGCCGTAGAAGAATACGTTCAGGTCATCGCGAAGGAAATCGACTCCGGCTTTGAGAGTGTGTTTTCCAAAGGTGTAGGAAGAGTTGTCGACAATCTGATATTGGGTGATGTGACGGCCGACCGGATGCGCCTGATTCTGGCCCAGCGTGGTGAAGCTGTTGCCCGTAAAATTGAGCTGCGATGGGAAGACTTGCAGCGTTGCGGCTGGATTGGCTGGCCCAAAGAGAATTCCGGACCATTGAAACGCGGCAATGAACTGGTTCACAGCTTGCGTGCTGAAGGCGTGCGTTTCATTCAGTTGCCCCTGCCATTCGGGTTGCGGGCTGGTGAGGTTGAAAGCAGAATTGATCGCATTGGTGGCCGTTGCCTGCACGCCATGATCCGTGAAGATGTGCAGGAACACCTGATCGCGGGAAGTGATGATGTGATCGATGCGCCATGCGAGCAGCCACTCTCCGGTGAAATTTCCGGGAATGGCTTGGAACGTGAGAGCGCAGGGGACGCCCGGACCAAGTGTCGTGAAGGAGCCGCAGCCGCCGCCGGAAATAACGTTCCCCTGAGAGTCTGTCCCGGGCGGGAGATTATCGGCCGCGCGAGACGCCCCTGGTGCGTTGTTGTAGAGAGCGAAAATCGTGTTGTAGAAAGGCACCGAGCCGGGGCTGACGGTCCTTAAGTTGGCGAGGGTTGCCGCTGCAAATTGCGGGCTGGGAATGTTGACAGGGCTCGTGGTCGGAATCACGATCCGCAGCCCCTCAGTGTCCAGGAAAAAGAAGGTGTGGTCCTTCCAGATGGGCCCGCCCAGGGAGGCCGCCCACTGGTTGACGTTGTCGAATGGACGCGGCGTCTGGTGCAGGTTATTGAAGTAATCGTTGGCGTTCAGCGACGATCCGTTCCAGTCGTAAATCGCATTCCCGTGGAATCGATTCGAGCCCGATTTGCTGACGAAATTCACGTTCGAGCCGACCAGGCGGCCGTAATTCCCCGAGTAACCATTGTTGACCACGGTAACACCCTGCATCTCGTTTCCGCCCAGACTGTTGTTTGTGGCTCCAGACTTGTTGTTGTCCCCGTAACTGTTCAGGTAGTCCATGCCATTGATCGTGAACATGTTCGAATAACCCGGCAGCCCGAAGACGGAAAAATTGCCGCCGCCGCTCTGCGTATTCATCACCGCGCCCGGTGCGGTCTGCGCGACGTAGGTAATATCTGCTCCCGGATTCGGCACCAGTTGGATTTGCGTTTCGTTGTAATTCGTCGTGATGTCCCCGCTCTCGGTTTGGATCGGATTGGTCTCTCCCTTCACGACCACCGTGCTAACCGCTGAGCCAACCTGGAGTTGGACATTCGCAGTGGTGGACTGGCCGACCGTGACCGTGATCGCCTGTTCGGACGTGCTAAAGCCGCTGGCGGCAACGCTCAGTTTGTAACTGCCAGGCAGCACGTACTCGAAGTGAAAGACCCCGTCCGAGCCGCTCTTGACGCTCTGAGCAAACGACGTGTCGGGATTCTTGAGTGTGACCGTAGCGTTGGCGATCACCGCCTTGCTGGGATCGGTCACCACACCGGTAACGTATCCCGAGATTGTGGATTGCGCCTTCAGGCTTGCCACGACGGCGAAAAAGGTGCATATAAGAACGAGAGTCCTCTGATACCGCATGTTTCTTCTTCCTCCCTAAGATCAGAACCACGATCGCGGACCTAGGCTCCAAATGCTGGCCTTCGCGTGCAGGTCGGCTCCCTGAATCCTCCATCGTGCGTCCTTCGCGATGGGAGTTTCTTCAGATTCGCTTGCGCGGTAGTGATTGCGACCCCTGCTGCTCTTGTTTCCTGTAGACCCATACGGAAAGGTGGCCGAAATCTGTTTCGAAATAGAGGTGGGGTTTTGCGCGTACTGAGGAACGAAAAACCCACCTGCCGGCCGCCTCCTCGGCGGTGGGCCGCTTGCTTACTCAGCCGGTCTGTAGCTCATAAACCGCGCTTGCTAGCCTCCCATTGCCAGAGGACACCTCTGCGCAATAGCGACAAAATGCCGTATTATCCTCTGAATGTCAGTGCTCAGGGGAAAGCATGAAGTAAGAATAGAATCGTGTCAACGATAAAGATTGCACGATAAAGATTGCACGAGGTTTTCGGACAGGGTTTTTCGGACGGGCGTGCTGGTGTCAGTCTCGAATGGGGTGATCCCTGAGCCAGCGCAGGACCTGATTCGCGCTCTCGTTGGGCGGAAACACGGGATAGAAGACGTGCTCGATTCGCCCACCCCGAACCACCAACGTCAGGCGTTTCACCAGGCGCATTCCCCCCACCTCGAAGGTCGGCAGCCGCAGCGCGTCACACAACCTGAATTCAGCATCGCTCAGCACCTCGAACGGAAGGTGGAGGCGCTCGGCCATTTCACATTGACATACGGTCGTTTGGGAACTAAGGCCGAACACCTCGGCCTCGAGTTGCAATAGTTCCTGATGATGGTCCCGGAAGCTGCACGTCTGAGGAGTGCAGCCACGCGCGCCGGGGATCATATCCCATCCTTCCGGCAGCGGCTTTCCCGGCACGCCGGTCATGGGATAACAGTAGATCACCGTTCGAGGCGCGCTCAGGTCCGAAAGGTCCACCATCCGGCCTGCCGTCGAGCGAAGGGACACTTGGGGCATCGCCATGTCTTTCAGATGGTCTGCCGCGCCGTCATCGACCGGGGCAGGCAGATTCAAGGGCAAAGGGAAATCCGTCTGCTGCTGCATCTCATCCTCGTTAACGCACGGGTGGCGCACACATCGCTTTTCATGTATGCGCCACCCCCGGCTTTGGATTTCACGGGCGGCCCGCCGGCGGCACAAGGGTTTCGGCGTAAGCCAGAGCCTCCTCCAAGCGACTCTCTTCCAGTCCCCCGCCCTGGGCAAAGTCACGCCCGCCGCCCCCCTTGCCACCGAACTTCGCGAGCGTTTGTTTGAGTATACCCCCCATCTCTAAAGTCCCGCCGGGCGTCTGCGCGAAAAAGAGTTTGGTTGGCTGCCCCTTGACTCCCAGCAGAGCCACGGCGCCGGGCAGCTTCGCCAAGGCATGCGCCAGCATTTTGACTTGCGCCGATTCTTCCTCGGGGAAGACTTGGCGAACCACTCGCCGCCCGTCGACGACGGGAACAGCCTGCCACAATTCGCTGGCCCGATATTCAGCCAGGCGCTCGAGCAGCTTTTCCCTTCCCCGCATCTCTTCGCGCAGTTCCTGGCTTTGTTTTACAATGAGTTCCGGCACCGTGCCCAGAGCCGCGGAAAACAGCCGCGCGGCCTCGCTTAAGACCCTGAAATCCTGCCGCGCCTGCCGTTGGGCGCGGCCCCCGCAGACGAACTCTACGCGGGTCAAGCCCTTCATGCGCTCCACCTTACGCAGCAGAATCAAGCCGACGGCTCCGGTGCGGCTGACGTGAGTCCCTCCGCAAGCGGAGAGATCAAATCCCTCAACCTCCACCAGCCGAACCTCCCCCTCGCGAGTTGTGGGCTTGCGCAAGTCCAAGCGGCTTGCCTCCCCAGCCCGCTGAAAAGAAATCCGCACCGGACGGTCCTCGAAGACCGCTTGGTTGGCCGTATCTTCGGCTTCCTCCAGTTGCGTCGAGCCGAGGCGGTCAGAATCTAAATCAATGCTTGAACTATCATCCCCTAGATGGAACGAGACGGTCTTGTAATCACCGATTCTCTCGAAGGCTGCCGATAAGATATGCTGCCCGGTATGTTGCTGCATGTGGTCAAACCGCCTCGCCCAAGCGATTTTCCCACTCACGCTTGCTGCCTCCGGAGCTTGGCGGAGGAGGTGTGCGATTTCATCTCCTTCGTCAACCGCTTCGAGGACTGGGAGGCCCGCGATGGTGCCGAAATCCGTCGGCTGCCCCCCTGAAGCAGGATAAAAGGCCGTCCGGTCGAGATAGACTTTGAAACCGTTGGGCGCGGGCTCCGAGCGAAGTACGCGTGCCTCAAATTCACGCAAATAGCAATCGGTGTAATAGAGCCTCTCGGTCTTTGGCATAGTTTTCAATTACTGTGAGTTACCGTCATTGCTTCAAGTACTTCTTGATATTTATATCCACTGGCAGTGAGGAACAAGATGATGCTTTCGTGACCTGCCAGAAACCCGTCCCCTAACAGCTTCTTGAGTGCCGCGAGGGTTGCACCCCCTTCCGGCGAGGTGAGCAAACCCTCGGTTTCCGCAATTTCCCGCATGGCCACCAGCATTTCAGAATCGGGCACGGCCAGGGCCGCCCCCCGGCTTTCGCGTATCGCCCGCAACATCATGAAGTCGCCGATGGCCGAGGGCACTCGAAGGCCGGAAGCGATCGTCTGCGGGCCCTCCCATTCCTCGGCCCGGTCGCTATCCTGGGCGAAAGCCCGCACGATGGGAGCGCAGCCCTGCGCTTGCACTGAGAACATCCGTGGCCTGGGCCCTCCCGTCCAGCCCAGCTCCTCCATCTCCGCAAAGGCTTTCCACATACCGATGAGCCCCGTCCCACCCCCGGTAGGATAGATCATGGCATGGGGAACTCGCCCGCCAAGCTGCTCCACCACTTCATAGGCCATGGTCTTCTTCCCTTCCAGCCGGTAGGGTTCGCGAAGCGTGGAAACGTCGAACCACTCGCCGTCCTTCAATTGCTCCCTCATGGCTCGGCCGCAGTCTTTGATGCTGCCTGAGACGAGCACGACCTTCGCCCCCAGCAAGACACATTCCTGCCGGTTCGCTGCGGGCGTTTCCTTTGGCATATAAATCGCTGCTTCCAAGCCCCCTTGGGCGGCATAAGCGGCCAATGCCCCGCCGGCATTCCCCGCCGACGGCATCGCCAGCTTTCGAATGCCCAGTTCGTTGGCCATGCTGGTGGCTACAGCCAGCCCGCGTGCCTTGAAAGAGCCGGTGGGATTCTGGGATTCGTCTTTCAAATACAAATTGGGCAGGCCCAGCTTCTTGCCGAGACGCCGGGCATGGATCAGCGGCGTGAATCCCTCACCCAAACACAAGACGGAGGAATCCTGCGTTACCGGAAGAACTTCCCGATACCGCCAAAGTGTGGGTTCACGCGAGGCCATGCGGTCGAATATTAATGTCTCCGCCGCGCGACGAAGGTCGTAGCGTGCCAGGAGAGGCGCGCCACAACTACAGAGATTGTAGACCCGCGCGGGCTCGTAATGTTTTCCGCAGCGGGCACATTCGAGGTAAGTAACAAGGGACATAGGGTATGAAGTCTAGCAAGCAGCTTGCGTCAGGTCAACGATGCGAGCATTGGTGATTTGCGATTTGTGATTGGCGATTGAGGTGTGGAGATCGGCGGAAACCTCCACATGTTAGAATAGTTGTTCTATGTCGATTCGTCTCGTAGCCGTTGACCTGGACGGCACGCTGCTTAACAGCCGTCGCGAAATATCGGAAGGTAACCGCCGGGCGTTGCTCCAGGCGGTGGAGCGGGACGTCCAGGTGGTGATCGTCACGGGGCGCAGGCTTCATTCCGCCCTCCCGATGGTCAACCAAATTCCCTGCCCCGTCACTCTGATTACCTCCAATGGCGCCCTGATTGCTAATTCCTCGGGAGAGGTTCTCCATCGGGATTTCCTTCCCCGGCAATTGGCGCAGCAGGCTCTGGAGGCGGTACGCGAGTTTCGGCCCTACTCCGTAGCTATCTTCCACAACCCCGGCTATGGCCAAGTCACTATGCAGGATAACGCCGTAGAAGAAGGGCCTCTCGGTTGGTATCGCCAAACCAGCGCCCATTGCCTGCGGCTCGTCCCGGACCTAGAGGCGGCGCTGGACACCGACCCGATCCAGGTGATGATTGGAGGCCCTCCGGCACGCATCGAGCCGGCGGAGATCCTCCTGGCAGAATCCCCCATCCGTTCCAGCATTCATCTCACCTGGACCAAGTACCTCACCACCAAGATTTCCATCCTCGACGTCATGAACCGGGGCTGCACGAAAGGACGCGCCCTGAAGATTTGGGCGGAGCAGTGTGGAATCCAACCCGGAGAAGTGATGGCGGTCGGAGACAACTTTAACGACCTCGAGATGCTTCAGTACGCGGGATTGCCCGTTCTGATGGGAAATCACTGCCCCGAACTGCATCGGCCCGATTGGACCCTGACTCTCCCCAACGACGAAGACGGCGTCGCCGCCGCCATCCATAAACACGTGCTGGCAGGATGCTGAAAAAAGCAGTTCACAGTCGACAGTCCACAGTTAAGAGTCAGAGCCGCCGAATGACCCTTTGCTCGTGGGCGTTCATTTCTTGATGCCGTCCTGGAACTTCATGCTGGCGTGGCTGCCATTGCAGAAAGGCTTGTTGTCAGACGCTCCGCACCGGCACAACGTCACTCGGTTGCGCGTCTCATAGCGCTTGCCATTCGCGGACTCGATCGGAATGCCCCCTCGAACCCAGAGCGGCCCGCTGCATCCCAGTGCCGGATCTTCAACCACGCCAATCGAGGCAGGCAGAGGTTGCTCGATTTCTTTATGCGTTTTCTTATCGTGAATGACCAGGCGGCCCGCCGGACAATGCATCGCCTCACGGATCACCAGTTCACGGACCTCGGGCTCATCCGTCCTTTCCATGAGCGACCAGATCTTTCCGCCCGGATCGCAGAAGCGGGCGAACGCGCATAGGTTTTCAGCATCGCCCAGAACCAAGGTGGGCCCATCAATGGTTTCTGCCTGCCGGGCGTAAGGCACGCGGCTCGCGGTCTCACGGCCATCGAACCCGACCTTGGCATGTGAACCGTCACAGAATGGTGCGCTCTTGGAATGGCCGCAACGGCAAAGCGCGTAACCTGGCTTCGCGTCAAACGTTTTGCCTTCCTTCCATTCCCAGGACATTCCATCGCTGTTTGGGGTGATCACCTGAAGCGCAAGAGGTACGTCTCCCGATACCAGATAAGGGCCATCCTTGCTCACCACAATTTTTCTCTCCTGCTCCAATTCCGTCATGCGCGTGGCTCCTTTATTGCGTCTCTATGGTCGATGAGATGGTGCCGAGGATTAGTCCCATGCGGGTGGCTTCAGTGGCTCGCGATGGCTCTCGATGGCGGCTGCCACATCCTTGGCGAAATTCTCATCGGGCGTGGCCGTCGAGCCGTGCTCTCGGGCGAGGCGAAGAGATTCAGAGAGCAGCCGGATATGAGGTTCGGCAGGACGCACCACGGCTACGGGCCGTGTGCCGTCCTTGATGACGACTTCCGCGCCCTCGCGCACTCGCGCCAGCAGCGACGTGAAGTCGCGACTTGCTTCCGCTTCCGACATGTCGATCACATGCTTGGCCATATCCGCATTATACATCATCGTAGGTGGTAAATGTAGGGCAGTAGGCAGCGAGCGCCTTGGCGAGTCCCGGCTGGCCGGGAAAGGCCGGAGCCGGCCAGCTTTTGGTAACCACCCCGCCCCCGAATTCCGATTCCCTGATCCCCAGTTCTGCCCCTGACACCTGACTCCTGTTTCTCGTCACTTGTCACTTGCCACTTGCCACTGTTCTTACGTCTTCAAACCCGGGGCCGAGCGCCGGCGGGTGCGAAATGCCGCGGACCTCACGCCGCAGAGGCGCCCGCTTGCTCCTGAAAAGAACTGCATGCGGCTGAATTCCCTTGGAATTCCAGTGAGGCCAGCGTAGGAGCCACCAGGGGTACCACGGAGCGAGCACGGAGGACACGCCCTGGCCCCTCAGAGGCCCTGGGCTTCTCTAAACGAAAGAGTTGCCCAACTTGGGAAGCATGAACTCCGCACCGGGCTTTTACCTGTTGTCCTACCCTCTCCTTTGTGGTAACAATCAATCCTTGTGAGCGTAAACTCCGTAACTAGCTACACCGGCAGTCATGCGCCTGTCCGAGAGGATAACAAGCTCCGGGCAGAAGACCGTGAGGCCCACGATTGGTATCGGTTCGTTTTATCGTTCCCGCCTCATCTTGTGCGTGACTACATTGAGCGATTCGGTTTGACTTCGCGCCAGCGCGTCCTGGACCCGTTTTGTGGCACGGGGACGACGCTTGTCGAGTGTAAGAAACTGGGCATCCCCAGTGTGGGTGTTGAGGCGAACCCAGTGGCCTGCTTCGCAAGTCGAGTGAAGGTCAATTGGAATGTTGATCCTGAGGGGCTACTGAATCACGCGCGTGAAATCGCAGCAGACGTGTCACAGAGACTTGAAGCAGAGGGACTCAACGACGAACAAGACCTTCCTTTATTCCACAGAGGTGTAAGCTTTGTCCCAAAGCTGCGCGCGCTTCCCGTCGACTCCGCGAAATTGCTTCTAAGGAATTCGATTAGCCCGCTGCCGCTCCACAAGACGTTGACCCTCCTGGAAGCCATCGAGCATTCCAGGGACGACCGCTTCTTGGACCATGAACGACTGGCCCTTGCAAAAACTATAGTCTTCGGGATTAGTAATTTGGAGTTCGGCCCAGAGGTCGGTGTGGGTCCTCCCAAGGAGGACGCCCCGGTCGTCACAGCCTGGTTAAACGGGGTTAGCAGGATGGCGGAGGACCTTCGTGAATTGCGCGCCGCAGGCGGGACCAGTGCGGTGGTCCATCGCGCCGACTCCCGGCAATTAGCTCAGGTTCTGGAGCCCGACTCCATTGACGCGGTTATTACCTCGCCGCCATACCCGAATGAGAAAGACTACACGCGGACGACTCGCCTGGAGTCGGTCCTTTTGGGATTCATACGGAATAAGCAGGAGCTGCGCTCACTCAAGCAGGGTTTGGTACGCTCCAACACCCGGGGTGTCTACAAGGGAGATCGAGACGACCTGGTAGTTTTAGACTACGACGAGGTACAACGAATAGCTGCCGCCATCGAGAGGCGACGGAAGGAGCTTGGCAAAACTTCTGGGTTCGAGCGTCTTTACGCGAAGGTCACCAAATTATATTTCGGCGGAATGTCCCGCCACCTCTGCGAGCTTCGGACCGTCCTGCGTCCTGGCGCACGACTCGCTTATGTCGTCGGCGACCAAGCGTCCTATCTGCGCGTGATGATTCGAACCGGTCAAATGCTCGCTGACATCGCACTATCTCTTGGATACGAAGTGGTCGGAGTTGATCTTTTCCGCACCCGACTTGCTACGGCCACCAAGGAACAGCTCCGCGAGGAGGTCGTGGTTCTCCGCTGGCCAGGAAAGAAAACGAGCTGAGGGTTCAGTTTATGAGCTTACAAAACGTTTACTCCGCGATCATCGAGAAGATTTTTCGATCGAAATTCAAGGCCGGAATGCGGGAAGTGGAATTCGAGAGAGAGGACATCGTCAAATTTGCCAGTAAGCTGGACCTGAAATTACCCAAAAACCTCGGCGATTTGGTCTATAGCCTTCGGTACCGGACTCCATTACCCCAGAGCATAAAATCGACCGCTGGCCAGGGCGAGGTCTGGATTATTCGCCCGGCAGGCAGGGCGAAATACCGCTTCGCTTTGGTGCCTGACAGGCCGCTTGTTCCGAATGAAAGCATGACCACGACCAAAGTACCTGACTCCACCCCAGGCGTGATTGCCAAATACGCTTTGTCAGACGAGCAGGCGCTTCTCGCCAAGGTGCGGTACAACCGCCTGGTCGACATCTTTTCCGGCGTGACTTGCTACTCCCTCCAAAACCATCTTCGTACGACCGTATCTGGTATGGGACAGGTTGAAACCGATGAGCTATATATCGGTGTGGACAAGAAAGGAATGCACTATGTCTTTCCTGTTCAGGCCAAAACCGGCAGGGATAAACTAAACATTGTGCAGATCGAGCAGGACATGGCTGTTTGCGCACACAAGTTCCCATCCTTAATCTGTCGCCCCCTGGCTGCCCAATTCATGCAGGACGATGTGATTGCCTTGTTCGAGTTCGAAGAGGGCGAGAAGGGTGTGGGCGTCGCTTCAGAGAGACACTATAAGCTGGTACCCCCGGAAGAGGTAACGGAATCCGATTTGAACGCCTACCGGATGCGCACTTCCGAGTGAGCACCCTGATTTCTTCCCGGGCTTGCGCACACGGTCGGTTTTTAACATTTGCGCCAGCCACTGGGGCATCGCGCATGAGAAAGGTCAGGGTCAAGACGGCGCCGCCCGTGGCCGCTCGACCTGCGGGGGCGCGTGGGAGTTTAATGCAATTGAAGTTACTCAGGCGCATGTGCGGGTGACCTAACACAAGAGTTAGACATGGCGTGGGGGAGATGGCGATCTCGGAAAAGACGAGGAAAATTCTTTGGGGCCGCTCCGGTAACATGTGCGCCGTGTGTCGCCGGGAGCTCGTGATCAGTCCCACAGCAGCGGACGATGGATCCGTGGTGGGGGAAGAATGCCATATTGTCTCAGGCAGGACCCAAGGTCCTCGCTATGATCCGGCGTTCCCGGTCCAGCAGCTCGACGAGCCCGAGAATCTCCTTCTCCTTTGCAGGGTACACCACAAAATGGTGGATGACCAATATGAGACCTACACCGTTCACGTGCTGCAAAGGCTAAAAGAGGATCATGAGAAGTGGGTGTCCGCGACCCTCGCCGCTGACCAACCGCCGACGTCCGAGCCGGATATCCGTCTTCGAGTTCTTGCCGACACACCTAGGCGCCGGTTTCCTCGATTCGGCCTGCCACCCGAAAGGGCCCTGCGTGTAGTTGTGGAAAACCACGGGCCAATCGAAGTTTATATAGAACGAATTTCGCTCGCGCTTAGCAGCACCACCGATCCGCTAACACGCACACTTGTAACAGACCGCTTTCAGAGTAAGCACTTGTTAAGACCCGGAGATAATTTCCAAAAAGGGATGTCGGTACGTCTAACATTTGAACAGGCTAGCGCGCCCAATTTCCTTTATGCGCTGGCGGTTGACGCCCTTGGTCGAGAGTACAGATCCGAGCCTTTTTGTTGTCAATAGGGGCCTTATAACTCAACCGCCATTACCGAGGCTCGAACCATGGCCGACCCAGAACATCTTAAGATCTTCCACCAAGGAGTCCCGACATGGAACAAATGGAGGGATGAGAACCCATTGATAGTCCCGGACCTTACGGACGCGGTCCTCGGCGGGTTGGCCTTCGTTTGGGGAGACCTTAGCAGGGCTCGCCTTCGCAGCGCAGACCTCGGCGAGTTGGATCTTCGTCGAGTGAACCTCAGTGAGGCAGACCTCACTGATGCGGTCGTCAAAGGCGCGGAACTCGGCGGGGCTGACCTCACCGAGGCGCACGCCTACTTAACGAATTTCGCCGGAGCAGATCTTAGCGGGGCTGTCCTCCACGGGGCGAACCTCAGCGGAGCGCTCCTCGCCGGTGCGAATCTGAGCGGGGCAGACTTTAGCGAGGCGGCACTCACCGAGGCAAACTTCCGTGGGGCGGACCTCACCCAAGCGAGTCTAAGTTTGGCAAATCTCCGTGGGTCGGATTTTTCCGGGGCGCGACTCGTTCAGGCAGACCTCCATGGGGCACTCCTCAGTCGCGCGCACTTCGACAACTCGGATTTCACAAATGCCAGGGTGGATTTTACCGTGTTTGCCGACAACGACCTCAGCACGGTAAAAGGGCTTGAAACAGTGATACACCTCGGCCCTTCGACCATTGGAGTCGACACGATTTACAGATCCAAAGGCAACATTCCCGAAGTCTTCCTGCGCGGCTCCGGCGTGCCCGAAGACTTCATCCTCTACATGCGGTCGCTCGTCGGCAAAGCCATCGACTACTACTCCTGTTTCTTCAGCTATTCGAGCAAAGACGACGACTTCGCCCAGCGGCTTTATGCTGACCTACAAGCGAATAACGTCCGCTGTTATAAGTTTGACAGAGATGCCAAGTGGGGTGAGCCGGTGTGGGGTGAGATTGACACCGCAATCCGGCATTATGACAAGCTGGTGGTGATCTGCTCCGAGCATTCGCTTCAAAGTCCGCCCGTCATTCGCGAAATTGAGCGCGCTTTGCAGAAGGAAGACCGCGAGCACAAGAATGTGTTGTTTCCTATCCGCATTGACGATTACCTCTTCGACGAATGGGACCACCCCCGCAAAGCCGACGTGGTGAGCAAAGTGATCGGGGACTTTCGAGGGTGGAACAATCATGCGACCTACGCAAAGGCCTTCCCCCATTTCCTCGACGCCCTCAACCGCCCTCAGCAGGCCTCCAAGACCGGGTAGCGAAGGGCCCGCACTCCGGCTCTGCGGCTTTTCCAGCGGTGCGGGTTCTCACCGCACCGCAACCAAGATAATCCGTATCCTTATGAGCCACGCCGCCAAAACCACGGCGCATTGCAAAAGCGGCAAGGCTGGAGAGCGAGCCTTACGCTACATGTTTTCTTTATACTGATTACTGACGACTGCGGACTACGGGCCCACATCGGGAGTAGCCGCAGCCAGTGCAGTCCTGACCGTGGGCTTTTTGACCCCCATCCATTCGCACCACTCGCCATATTGCCCTGTACAAGAGTCTTGCCAATTCGCTAAACTACAGGCATGGAAATTACCATTAGCATTCCGGATGACTTGGCGCGCTCACTCGGGCAGGGTGGCGGTGACCTGCCACGCCGGACGCTGGAAGCGGTCGCTATTGATGGCTACCGGCGAGGTTCCCTAACCCAACTACAGGTGGGACAGCTTCTCGGCCTCTCGCGGATCGAGACTGAAGACCTCTTAGCGCGATACGTTGCATTGTATGATTACGACCCAGCCGAGCTAGATCGCGAAGCGCGCGATTTGGAAAGACTCGCTGACCGAACACGGTAGCTCTAGCAACTGAGGTTCGACAACCCCATCGCTCTTGCGGGCCAACTGCGCTCTCTCGGATTCCGTACGTCTCGTGCGCTCACACGGCGCTTTGAAGAACAGATCCGCGAAATGGAGCAAACGTAGCGAGCGCCCGTCTTGCGCGTCCTTGGCCTTTTGTTGTCGATTGGGGAAGAACCGAAAACCTCTTTTCCAAGCTCGCGGCTTCCCCGCCCCCACGCGCCGCCCTCATGCTAACCAAACAACGGAGCGCGACCGTCAGGCGCGTTCAACCCGAATTCGTAAGTTGGACAAGGTTCCTGGCTTCATGGAATGGAAAAACCCCGCCCGTCGGCTGACGGATACGCTCCCCCGGGAGGCGGTCTGTCCAGAAACTCGAAGCATTACTCGTTTCCAATGAGCAGCTTGGGCCGAGCCTGCCTGATCGGTGCTCGCCCAGCGAGTGACCCCTCACCCGGCCCGCGACGGCTGGTGAAAGCGCCGTCGCGGTCCACCCTCTCCCCTGGGAGAGGGCTATGATTTCGACTTTTGCCCCCGCGTCCGGCCAAAGATGTGGGACATGCTCAGCCCCTTGGGGAGAGGGCAGACCCACTTTGCTCTGTCCTCCGTTTCTGAGATCACGGATAGCGGCAGGGGAAGGTCTCCCGCGCTCTCAAAACATAACCCCCCGTTAACAATGCGACAATAATTTAGTAACAAAAAAACTTGACAATTAGATGGTAAATGGTCAAAATGGCGTTGAACAAAGAAGCAACAAAAACATCGATGCCAGGAACCCTGTAGCTGCGCACGTAATTAAGAAAAACATAAGGAGGCCAACATGGCTAATTCAAAAAAGGACAATCCGCTTCCCCAGGGTCACATCCCTCTTCCAGGAAGTGAAAGACATCCTTCAAAAGGGGCAGAATTACTCGGGCCAGCCGATCCCGAGGAGAAGTTTCAAGTCACTATTGTGTTGCGACGTCGGACCGACGGACCGCCCATGCCCGACTTCGACGCCTTTGCCAAGACTTCGCCGGGCCAACGCCCGCGTTTAACGACGGATGAATTTGCCGAGAAATACGGAGCCCACCCGGACGATATGAGCAAGGTGGTTAAGTTTGCGGAAAAGTCCGGATTGAAAGTTATTGAGACTCATCCGGCGCGGCGCACGGTGGTAGTTTCCGGCACGGTGGCCCAGATGAGTAAAGCATTTGGTGTTACGTTAAGCCGCTACCAACACACCATTATGCGTTACCACAAGAAGAAGCCCCTTCCTTACACCGAGACTTACAGGGGGCGCGACGGCTCTATCCACGTCCCTAAAGACCTGGCGGAAATCATTGTGGGCGTCTTCGGTTTGGATAACCGGACCATCACCAAGCGAAACCAAGCCGACCCGCCGAACACCACCACGATTACCATTCAGCAGGTGACGCAGCTTTACATTTTCCCGACCAATTCAGCAGCCGGACAGACAATCGGAATTATCTCCCCTACCGGCGGATATGGCGGGTATTTCCCAAGCGACCTGCAATTATTCTTCGGCGCATCACTGCCGACCGTCACCCCCACTTCGCCCGACGGCACGCAGAACGGCTCAATCGAAGCTGTTACCACAGCCGACACAGCCGCCGGCAGCGCGGTTTTGACCTTTGCATCGACCGCTGGAATCCTGCCGGGCTCGTACCCGTATAGCCCTGCTTTGAGTGTCGCGGACCCTAGCAGTGGCACTTGGGTTTCGGCTATAACGGCCACAACCGTCACGCTGAACCAGGCGGTCACCGCGGATATACCCGTAGGTACTCCCATTTTCTTCAATCCGGACGGGGAAACAACCCAGGATATCTGTATCGCTGGTGCAGCGGCGCCAGGGGCAGATATCGCGGTATTCTTCTCCCAAGGAGGTCAGGATGGCTGGGTTAATACCATCAAGCAGGCGGTCACCCCGGGTGCGGGCGACCCGGTCTGCTCCGTCTTGTCTTCCAGTTTTTACATCTGCGATGGCGATGATGCCAACACGCTGGCGAACGAAGGTATTTCAACGGCGATGGTGAATGCCATATCGCAAGCCTTCCAGGACGCCGCCGCTCAGGGCCAACTGACTATATGTATCGCTGCCGGCGATACCGGCTCCAATTCCAAAGTGGGCTACGATCCTGCGGCATGGGGATACTCGTTCGCAGCCGACGGCAAAGCCCATGTGCAATATCCCCCAAGCGACCCTTCGGTGCTTGCGGTGGGCGGAACAACGATTGGCAACATTGTTACCAGCCCGCCTTCCTTTGATGAATATGTTTGGAATGATCCCGTCGATCCCGTTCCTCCCTATACCTCCAACCCGAGTCAATGGGGGACAACCGGGGGCGGGGTGAGCGATTTCTTCGGTTCCGAGCCACCAGGTCCGACAACGGGCCTGCCCTCGTACCAGAACAACGCCGGAGTGCCGAAATCTGTAAACGACAACCATATTGGACGCGGGATTCCGGATGTAGCAGCCAACGCGAGCTATAACAGTGGGTATTCCGGACTGTTCGTCGCGGGGGAGCCTGATATAGGGAATGGCACGAGCGCAGCGGCGCCCCTCTGGGCGGGGCTGATCGCCGTCATAAACGCCGCACTGGGCGAGCATGTTGGGTTTATAAATCCTTCGATTTACAAGTTCGGCTCCAGTGTATTCCGCGATATAGATCCCCCACCGGGTCCCAGCACGAACAGCAATTGCGGCATCGCGGGTTACACGGCCGGCCTCGGGTGGGATGCCTGCACCGGATGGGGCAGCCCCAATGGGGTCGCCTTGTTGAAGGCGTTTCAAAGTCTTTCCTCGGTTTACATCTCCGGCGGTTATCAAAGCGCGGATATAATCCTGACTGACCTTACAACCCACCAGCCGGTTCCGTTGGGCGGCGCCCCCGGCGGTCCCTGGGACACTCTGTTAGAACCAAGCACCAATTATGGATTGTCGGCCGTGGTGCACAATGATTCCGCAACGGCTGCGGACAATGTGCAGGTCACCTTTTGGGCGATTCCGGGAGGTGTGGGCACTAATGGTTCAATGGTGGGTGTGCCCCAAACCGTATCAATCCCTGCGTATAGCTCCGTCACCGTTCCCTCCCCAACGCCTTTTACCAGCGCGCCTCCAGGCCAGCATTTGTGTGCTGTAGTCAGCCTCTATAGTGCTTCCACGGGATGCGCCACCGACGCAACAACCGCGCTCGAGATACCCGACCCGGGTGTCGCCGGCAGCCATAGTTGCTCAGCATGGCGAAATACCGATTCCATGCTGGTAGGGCTCAAGTCAAGATTTGGTTTCACTTTGGGCTTGGGAATACTCCCCATCGAATTAAGGGAGCCGATCTTACTTCAAATCGATCACGTTCATGTGCCATTTAAGTGGAGTCAAAGGGCCAAGGTTAAAGAAATAGAGGACATTCTGAGATTTGTCGGAGCTGAATCCAACATTCCCCTCTATCTGCTGCCGGATTTGTATAGAACCCTTTCCTCTATCCCCCTTAAGACCACCGTAAGGGTCCAAGCGGGAGGTAAGATAGAAGAAAGGGGAGCGGGCAAATGGCGGCTTTTGCCTTCTGGTAGGAAGGAAAACACTTCATTTGAGATCTCAGGCGAGATACCGGCAAGCGCTAAAGCAGGTGATATTGTGCTTGTGAAGGTTGTTGCCAATTACCCAAGAATGGAGGAGAGAGCGGCAAGGTCAGTAGAGTTCCTTGAAGTAATACATGTAACAGATAAGATCAATGCTGGTCGATGACTTCGGTTCCGGGCGGGGGGGTGAATCGAAACAAGGAGCGGCTCAGCGGCACATCCCGCCCAATGTGGTCGAAGGAAAACTCCATGGTGCTCTGGTCGGGGAGAATGACGAGCAGACGCCGGATGTCGAATTGGGGGCTCACCACCATGAGCACCTGTTGATAATCCCCTTGGAACTCCTTCTTGGGGTAGGCGCGCAGGACGCGGTCCGCGGGCTGGTGCTCGAGGGCGTCCGGTGCAAACTCGAGCCGCGAAAAGACGCGGCGCAATTCGAGCCTCGAGAGCAAGAGGCGAAAGGGGATGCGAATATCATCGCTGGCTTTGAGGGACGAGCGGGTGAGTTGTTTCTCCTCCGGGATGTAAAGCAGCAGGGCCTTGTCATCGGCAAGAAACAGCTTGGGTTGGGGCCGCGCGTAGTCCCAGCGCATCAAGCCGCCGCGCGCGAAGTAAACGACACCGGACTCGACGCGCGTCCTGCCTCCGCTAACGTAGGTCTGGGTGAAGTCGGCGCGTATTGTCCGCACCGCATGATAGCTCGACTCGAATTGACGCACGAACTCATCCAGCAAGCCCGTGTTCCCATTCTCAAGTGCCCTGCCGACTCCTGAGCTATAAGCGGATGGGCGCAGAGTGACGACCCCCTCACCCGGCCCGCCCCGGCTGAAGAAAACGCCGGCGGCGGTCCACCCTCTCCCCCAAGGGGGAGAGGGCAGGAAGCTGCACATGGCGGGGTTGGCTCGCCCAGCGAAGCCTAGTAACAAGAACAATACGATCACCCGATCTCCCGATCTGCCGATCATCAATTCTCCCGACCACCCGATCTCCCAATCGCCCGATCTCCCGTTGACCCGATCTCCCGATCACCCGATCTCCCGATCATTTAGAGGTATGTAGCAATTCCTTCAAGCGTTCCACAGCTTCAAGGGCAACAGGATTCCTGGGATCCGTTTGGAGGCCTGCCTCATACTCCTTCAGGGCTTCGTTGGTGCGGCCCTGCGCTTGCAAGGCACCTCCCAGGCCGAAGTGGACACGGCTGTCGAAAGGGTCCAAGGCCAGCGCCTGTCTGAAGGCGTGTTCGGCGTCTCGCCAGCGGTTCCAGCGACTGTAGATCTCGCCCAACGAATTCCATGCCTGAACCGTGCCGCCACTCGACACGGAACTGCGGAACTGCTCCTCGGCCTCCGCGAACCTTCCGGCATCGAAATAGAGCTTTCCCAGTTCGTTCCTGGGCCCAACGTAAAGCGGGGCAAGAGCCACCGCCGTCTTCAACTGCGCCTCCGCCTTTTCTACGTCACCAGTTTCCGCATAGGTTCGCCCCAGGTTCATGTGGGAGTCGGCATAGTTTGGGCGCAACTGTATGGAGCGCTGAAAATCCTCGAGGGCTTCGTCGTAGCGCTTTTTCCTGGCCGCAACGAGTCCCAGGTTGTTCATAATCAACCAGTGATTGGGGGCACGACGCAGCGCCTCGCGCCACTCCGCCTCGGCTTGATCCTGGGAGCCGTGATTCCAGTAAACCGCGCCCAAGTTGATACGCATCGCGATGGCGTCCGGCTGCGCTGCGAGAGTGTTGGTGTAAAAGGTCGGGTCGTCGCGCCAAACGCGGTTTCGCGTCACAATCCTAACCACGCAAAGGATGGCCAGAATCGCCCACCCCGCGGCGTAGAACTTGCGAGCGACGGGGCGTTTCGCCAGCCTCATCCACAGAAGCCACCCTCCCCAGGCCGCAATCCAGCAGAAACCCAGAGAAGGAAGATAGAGGTAGCGCTCCGTAAAGACGTTAGCGCCCAGCCAGCGAGCATTGAGGACCGGCGCGATGTTCAGGAAAAACCACAGAAGGGCGAACGAGACAAGGCGCTCTCTTCTCCAGGAATAAGCAAACGCGCCCAGGGACAGTCCCAGAACCAGGAATCCCGCGATCACTCGAGGGTCAGACAGCGCCACGCTCTTGTGGAAAGCGTAAAAGCCGCAAAGATTCACCGGCCAGAGGAGTTTCCAAACGTATTGTGCGAGCAACGCGAACGAGGAGTAGAAGGCCTCGCGCGGGCTAACCTGCGGCAACTGCAAGACCGGCGCCAACCCACCAAAGATCCGGATTCTGAACAACAGGTAGGCGAGATCGACCAGCCACAAGCTGAAATAGCGGGAGATCTTTTGCCCCATAGTTGTTTCCGCCCGGTCGTCGCGCAGAAAGTGCTCAAAGAAGGTTGCGAGAAAGGGCAACGTCACCGCCGGTTCTTTGGCCAACAGCGCCAGCGTGAAGCTCAAACCCATCCCAAGCTCCGCCGCCGTGGAGCGCTTTCCACCTGGCTTTGCAACCCGCAGGAAGAACCAGAAGGCAAGCAAGTAGAACAACATGAGCTGGAGGTCGGTTACGGCGGCAATCCAGTCAACGGACTCGGTATGGATCGGATGCAGCGCGAAGATGACCGCCGAAACAAAGCCCAACGTTCGGTTGCGGAAAAGGCGTTCGGTGACGAGGAAAACCAGGCAGACCACGCCGGCGTTCAACACCACGTTGGCCAAATGAAATCCGTAAGCCAAGGGTCCGAGGAATTGGTAACAGAGGAGGTACCCAAGAGTCATGAGCGGGCGGTAGTAGTTTGTGCTGCCTTGCGCGCCCACGTAGGACCACACATTGGTGGCAAAGATCTCACGCAAGTGGGAGAAGCTGCGCAGGTAGGGGTTGGCCAGGATCTGATGGTTATCGTCTTGTACGAACCCGTTCCACAGCGAGTTGAGGTAAGGCAAGACCGCCACCAGGATAAGAAGGGTGAGTGATTCGTGAGTCGCCAATCGGGCGAGGCCGCGAGTGGCGGCGGGGCCAGAGGCTTGCTCCGTCTTAACCTCTTCCCTGCTGAGGGGATCCGCGGGCACCTGCCCGCGGCGGCCGCCAGGGTCACCCCCAGCCGCGTTCATATCTTCGCTGCTGCTGCGATCCACGCTCATGGTTGCTCCTCAACCTTGCCGGGCGGCTCGATGGCTTTCTCCGTGCCAGTGAACCCTATCCGAGCTAATCCGCCTGCCCATGCGGCCGGAATGGGGATGGGGATCGCCAGATCGGCGAAGCGCCGGAATAGCCAGTTGGCGAGGAGGAAACTCGCGGGCGCCAGCAACAAGCCCGCCACGTCATCGATAAGATAGTGGTAGCGGAGGTAGATGGTGGAGACCCAGAGGCTCAGAATAAAAGGGGACAACACCCAGAAAAGCCGCCGCGAGTTGCGTAGGGCATAAAGCCACACGAGAAAGGAAATGGCCACGTGCATGCCGGGAAAAACGTCTCGATGAATGCGAGCGAGATTCATGAATTCGAGCTGCTGATTGAAGATCGAAATTGGCTGATTGAGTGGAACCGTGTAGAGGTCGTGCAGGGTGTACATTGGCCCAACCGCAGGAACCAGAATGTACCCGAGAAGTCCGAAGAAATTAACCACCATAAGCCCGCTCATCATTTCCCGGAAGCGCTGGCGAGGGCGGCAGAGATATACGAAGCAGGCAACAATGGGGATGTTCATGATGTGAAAGAAATAGGAAAACTCCATCCAGGCCGTCCGCGAGGGCGTGATGAAACGCTGTATGGCCACGCTCGCTTGAAAACCGAACAGCCGCTGATCCAGGACAATCAATTCCCCGTCGCGGTCATGCGGCACCAGGAGATGCGTCGCGTCGCCCCAAAGCGAGTAGTACATGAGCAGGATCACCAGAAACGGGAACCAGTCTCTGACGATTTCCCAATAGGGCCGGACGAAGGATCGCGGGTCGGCGGAGGAAGCGGCAGACTCCGTCTTTCCCATCACGAAATAATGGACCAATTCCTTCGCCAGGAGCAAAGTCACGGCGGGAATGATAACCAGCACGTCACCGGGGCTAAGGCTGGAATGTCCTGTACTGCGGAAAAGGAGCCGGAGAGCCAAGCTGAGCAAGAAGAAGGCAAGTGCCACCAAGTCTTCTAAACGCGAACGAACAGTCAGATAGTGGCTACTGGCCATACAGGCCTTTCAACGCCTCAAATCTATTTCGCGCCTCGATTGAAAAGGGGAGCTTCGCGGTTCCCTCGAGCACTCTGAGCGCTTGCTGGCGATTCCCTTCCAGAAAGTCAGCGTGCGCCAAGCCTTCCACAGCCTCTTGGTTTGTGGGAAGGAGCCGGAGCGCCGCCAGGAAGGTCTGCTGGGCTTTGTCATATTTCCGTTGGGCAGTCAGGATATCCCCTTGGAGAATGTAGGGAGGCATGTAAAAGTGATTTTGACTGATAACACGCTCGGTGATGCTCAGCGCCTCATCGTATCTTCCCAAGAAAAACAGGCTGCCCGCAATCCGATATGAATCCACTTCGTCCAAATCTCCGCCCTCCAGGCGCTGAAGGGCCGGCCAGTCGTCCACCACGGAGGCAAACTGGCCCAAACTGAATTTTGCCGACTCAAGGGCTTGCCAATAACGTAGAACGCCGGGACGCAACAGGACCGCCTGAAGAGAGTTGAAATAGGCCTTGGACTGTCGGGAGTTCTGAACATCGCTCAAACTGGTCCAATAATACACCTCGGCGGCTATATCGTAACCCAGGTTCCAGGCGCCGAAGCCGCCCAAGGCGAGAATAACAGCGTATAACCACAGCTTGGCCCGAGCCAACTTACCCACCAGGCTAGTGTCTTCTGTCGCCTTCCGGCTCGCCACCGCCTTGACCGCCAGTAGGCAGGTAAACGCCACGCCCAGAATCTTCAACAATTCCCAGAAAATGAAACGGCATTGCTCCAATTGACTGCTCCTGGCGTTCGGTCGGAGTGGTTAGTGAACTCGTCCCTACTGTAGCAAACTCAGGTCGACCGAGCTTCGAGAATTCAATCGGACACGCCCGCCACCGTCAATGATGTAAGGCGCCCCCGAAGGATCGCGCGGCAGCGCGCGCAGATAACCGGCGGCGACCAGCGCCTGGAAGGAGCGGGGGGGGCGTCCCTGGCGCGAGTTGTAGAGGGCGACCAACTCCCCCAGTTTGGTTATCTCTTCGGCGGCCTGGAGGGCCATCAGGTGCTCTTCAGCGTTCTTGCGCATCTGCTCGTTGCCCGCCTGGTGGGCGATTTCGGACCAGAGGAACCTCGAGGTAGCCAGTTGGCCGCCCTGCGCCGCCACCCTGGCTGCCAAAGCCCGCATCCACTGCATGGCTCCCGGCCGCTCGCTCCCGGTTTGAAACGCTCGCGCCGCCGCAGCGTAATCCTGCAAATCCCAATAGTAAATGAAGCCAACGTCTTCCCATAACCGCCAGTGATCGGGATTGGCCACAATGCCACGACGCAAGAGCGCCAGGGCTTCCAAGGGTTGACCTGCTCCCCGAGGTGGTTTCTCCGCCAGGAAGATTGAGCCGAAACGGTAAGCAATAAGCAAGTGGGGATCCAGGTCCGTGGTGATCTCAAGCAAAGGCCCTAACAGTTTGAACTCTGTGGAATGCGCCAGTCGTCTTCTCCCGAAATACTGCACCACGCGCGTCCAGTAAATGTCGGCGAGCAACCCTTCGTATCCCAAGCTGAGCCGGCGCAGAAACTGGCCGGAGGGCAGAAATAGAACCTCGGCAGCTCCCTCCTCACTTCCTCTGCGGAGGTCAATGGAGCGTTGGATGGGGATCAATGCCGCAAGGCACAGCAGAAGCAAAAACCAGCAGACGCGCCGGCGGTGGCGAGGTTGGGAGAGGAAAGCGAAGGACACCGTCATCGGAATTCCCGTTCCTCAAAGATAAGGACTGCCATGCCCAGAAGGATGGCTATGTACAAAAGAGCGTAAAGAGAGTTTCCAAGCCACAGGTAACCCGGGATCCTCTCGGCGTGGGCTACCTGAGTGATAACGTTGAAATCCCCGAAATTGGGCAAGCAGTAATAGAGCACGTCGCTTACCGTCCCCAGCAGCGCGCTTCGAGTTTCCTGACCGAAGGCGCGTAAGTCGGACGAGAAATTCCCTATTACATAAAGACAAAAAGTGTATACAGCGGATAGCACCGGAGTGGATATACAGGAAAAGACCACGGCGATTCCCACCACCATGGCCAGTTGGAGCAGGATGAAGTAGACGGCACCTAGAAACACAAGGTCATCAAGGCGCAGGGCACGCTTTTGGTAGAACAAAGCTGCATAGAAACCCAGCGTCATGATCGCCGTGTTCACAAGGAGGGTGAGCAGAAGCCCCAGGTATTTCCCGAGAATGAATTCCGGGCGGGAGACGGGTTTGGAAAGGATATTGTAGATCGTCCTGCGATCGATCTCTTTCGAGACGAGGTCGATTCCAATGAAAATGGCAATCAGCAGGCCGAAAACCGAGATCGAGGTGAGTCCCAGATTGATCAGGATAATCTGCTCAACACCCACGGAAATGCTTCCGAACAGGACCGCGGCCCCGATCAGCAGGAGTGCAAAGGCCACCAAATTGTAGAGAACTTTTTGGCGAACTGATTCCTTGAATGTATGGAAGGCAATTGTGGCCACACGCATGCTTATTTCCTGGACTCCTCGACTCCTTGACTCTTCCACTCCTCGACTGCGCCGGCTCCAACCTTCTGAAGAAAGTAATCCTCCAACGATCTCTTCACCGGATTGGCGGAGATCAGCTTTGTTCTGCCGCGCAGGATAATCTCCAGGGCTTTTTGAACTTCGCTTTCCTCCGGCACCTCGAGACGCACTCGTTCTCCTGTCCGGACCACCGATGAGGCATAAGGCTTGAGCTCTGCCATGACCTCTGCGGATGGGCCTTCGAGGAACAATTCGGTGCTGGAAACTCCCAGGCAAAGGATTTTGTTCAACTCACCGCAACCTTGCAGCCGGCCGTGGTGGAGAACTCCCACGCGATCGCACAGCGTCTCAGCATCCGCGAGGATATGAGTGGAGAAGAATACTGTCTTCCGGAGCTCTTTCAACCGCAAGATGAGCTCCCGGACTTCCCTTCTCCCCAGCGGGTCCAGGCCGGACATCGGCTCGTCCAAAAACAGCACCTCAGGGTCATTGACCAAGGCCTGAGCGATTCCTACGCGCTGAATCATGCCCTTGGAAAATTTGCCCAGGGGAACATTGCGGGAGGCGGCCAGGCCCAACTGGTCGATCAGCTGGCCAAGGCGGCGGCGGCGTTCGCCCCCCGACAAACCAAACAGGGATGCAATGTAATTCAGGAACTCCTGCGCGGTCAGGTGCTCATAGACGCTGGGATTCTCCGGCAAATAGGCGATGCGGAAATGGAGGGAGAGGTCGTCGAGTTGCCTCCCGAGGATGCGAGCCGTCCCGGAGGTGGGGAAGATCAAGCGAAAGAGCAACTTCAGCGTGGTTGTTTTGCCGGCGCCGTTGGGGCCGAGCAAGCCGAACACTTCGCCCGCCTCGACCTTGAGATTAAGCCGGTCGAGCGCCCGCTTGACCCGATTGCGCCAGAAACCCAGGCGGTAGTCTTTTGTCAACTCGATGGTTTCAAGAGCCAGCATGATCAGGGCACCGTAGGTGAGCAGCTACATCTTCCCTGTGGCCCGGCCGCCTGCCCTCGCCACGGTCCAGGGAGTAATATACCTGATGCCGCCAACCCAGGGAAGTCTAACCCCACATATTTGAGATTCTCTGTGCGGGGTAACAGGAGTCAAGGGGCGAAGGCCAAACGCAGATCATTCGGCCATCACGGTCGAGTCCCCGGCAACCGATTCTCGATCTCTTTTATCTGCCCCACCGCCACCTGTTGCCCCGGGTTAATTGCCAACTCTTCTTTGAATTCCTGAAGAGCCCCCCTCAGGTCGCCGCGGGTTTTCAGCATCATTCCCAATGCGAAATGATATGCAAAGCCCCTGGGGTTTATCGCGATGGCTCGCTGCACGCATGCAATGGCGTCGTCCGTCCGTCCGGACTTGAACCGCGTCATGCCCAGGTAGAAATACTCATTGGGTTTATGAGGATTGATGCGGATCGCCTCCAAGAAGTACTTCTCCGCCGCCGGCAGATTTCCCATTTTGTAATGGGTCAAGGCCAGATCATAAACCGCGGCCCAGTAGTCGGGATTGCGGTTTACAACGTCGCGGAACTTTCCGAGAGCGGGGCCGTACAAACCTTTTTCTGCCAGTATAATTGCGTAGTTGGATTCGGCAGCAGGATTGTGGGGCGCCATGGAAAGATTGTAGGCGTAAAAGGTCAGGTTGTCGCGAAAGTAAAAACTCTGGGTGATAGTTCCAAAGCCCAGAACAGCCGCCAGGCACAAGGCAGCGGCCAGCAGGGACA
>Ga0326728_10005337_pt1 | contig 36328 bp, 46 predicted proteins | sample MB3enrmetagenome_FD_207602 | JGI IMG/M metagenome (GOLD analysis project Ga0326728, IMG submission 207602) | Lab enriched peat soil microbial communities from McLean, Ithaca, NY, United States - MB31MN | ecosystem: Environmental > Terrestrial > Soil > Wetlands > Peat | place: USA: New York...
GCCAACTTCGTCTTCAGCAACTTCAAAGCCAACTTCGCCAGTTTGGCTATGAACAACCTTTTGAAACAAACCAGAAGCAGGTTGAGGAAGCAGAAACAACCATACGCATGATGCAGTTTGAACTTGAAAGAATAGGCGCCATAAACCAGCTTGCCCTTTCCCATTACTCAGACCAGATCTCACGGTACAGAGAATTATCTGTTCGCTTAAATGAGTTGGAAAGAGAAAAACAAGCCATTGTAGAATTCATGGATGAGATTGAAGCTAAAAAACGCAAGGTTTTCATGACTGCTTTCGAAAAAATCAACAGCAGCCTCAAGGTTTACTTTTCCAAACTAACTGGCGGAGGAGAAGCCACGCTTACGCTTGAAAATCCCGATGAACCCTTTGCCGGCGGCATAGACATGGTTGTGCAGTTCCCGAATAAGCCTTCGATCATTGTGAGCGGGGCAAGCGGCGGAGAACGTTCAGTTTCAGCAGTCAGCTTCATATTTTCACTAAAAGAGTTTACGCCTGCATCATTCTACATTCTCGATGAAGTAGATGCACACTTAGATGCTTTCCACACTGCAAAGCTTGCAGAAGTGCTGCTTGAGGAAGCTGGAAAAATCCAGTTTATAGTAATCAGCTTGCGGCCTGAAATGGTTAACAAGGCACAGAAAGTCTATGGAGTCTACGAACTCAACGGAGTCTCCAATGTTGTGACCGCCAAGTTCCCAATGGAGGCACCGAGCTAAATGTCCCAAACGCCTATCAGAAGACCCTTTTACCTTCGACCGCCCTGGAACATACTGTTTGAATTAAATAAACTTGAGAAGCTTACTCCGTGGAACGTTAACATAGCTTACCTTCTACGGTCTTTTCTCACTGAAATGGAGAGGACAGACAAAGTTGATTTCCGAGCCTCAGGCGTCGCATTGGATTCTTCCGCTTTAATTTACTTAATGAAATCTAAACTGCTGCTCACCTTGCAAGAGGCGCCTGTGCCGCCTAAAGGTCCGCAGGATTTTGTTCCACCGCCCTTGTTCTTGCCGTTGAGGCATGAGTTAACCTCAACAACCATTCAGCATTTGCTTGAAGTATTAGACGACGTGTTGAAGGGTGAAAAAATGCTTCATCTTGACCATGTTGTTGAGCAGCATCCTGTTCTTCCATCAGTTTCAGATTTGATGCCGCAGTTTGACAAGTTTATCGCTGAGCTTGAGCTGCAGATTGATAAGCTGTATGCACTTTTATGCGAGAAAGTGAAGGGTGCAGGTATAATCGATTTCTCAACTCTCTCGAAGGACACATCTAGAATTGAAGCATTAAGAATGTTTATTTACCTCTTGTTTTTAGCACAGGATAACAAAATAAGTTTATGGCAGAACGAAGAAACAGAAGAACTATACATTGCCGTGGGGGAACTCAACGTTGGAAAAGCCGAAGGAACAAACAGATAATTCAAACCCTGATGCAGAGCAAGCGCAGGATGCCGAACGGAAAGCTCATTGCTTAGCACTGCTAGAGGCTGCACTGTACATAGCTGGTCGCCCATTAGACCTCAACGAGTTATGCCAAGTCATAGGCAGCCGCTCAAAGAAGAAAGCCCAAAAATACGCTGACACACTAATACAAGAATATGCTGCAAGGAACACGGCGCTTGAAATTTTAGCGTTAAAAGATGAACGTTACGTTCTGCAGGTAAAAGCAGACTTCACACCGTTAATTAAAAAACTTGTGAACAGACCCCTGCTGTCTTCCGGACCCTTAAAAACGCTCTCTTACATCGCATACAGGCAGCCTGTTTCTCAGAAAAGAGTGATTGATGTCAGAGGACAACACGCTTACGGTCATGTGAAGCTGCTGAAGGATATGGGGTTGATTGCGGCTGAAAGAAGCGGGCGTTCAATGGCTTTAAAGACCACTGACTATTTTGCGGATTACTTCGGGTTAACGCATGATGCGAGCATCATGAAGAAAGAGTTAAAACGCATTTTCGGCGACGCATTAAAGGACTACGAGCAAACTTAAACGGATATGTTTATATGGAAATTAACGGTTTTACTGACTACTCGAATTAGATATTCGTAAAAGGGAAATGTAGATTATGTCTTCACATAGCAGTTTACGCAAAAGAAAACTCACAGGCGGCAAAAAAAGAGCTTACAGAACAAAGAAAAAATATGATCAAGGCGGGTACCCTGCAGAAACAATTCTCGGTGAACCCAGAAGGAAAATTTCCAGAGGCTTAGGCGGCAACACAAAAGTCAAGGTCTTAAGCGATAAATACGCTTCAGTAACTGATCCTAAAAGCGGTAAAACACAAAAAACCGAAATCACCCGCGTAGTACGCAACGGCGCTAACGTTGATTATAACCGAAGAGGCGTAATAACTAAAGGCGCAGAAATAGAAACCACATTGGGGCTTGCAAAAGTAACCAGTCGCCCAGGCAACGACGGCATAATTAACGCTGTCTTAATGGCTGCTAAAGAGAAAAGCTAAACTTTACTGCGGTTTAATGGGCACGCTTTTAATCTTCACTAATTGTTTTGCAATTTTCTGTATTATCTTTTCTTTTGCTTCTTTCTTTTCAACAAGCAACATTCCAGTCTTAGCCCAATGCGTTTTGGGAAAATGCGCTTCAAGGTTAATCTCGTTCTTTAAGCCCAGTTTGTCCGCTGCTTCTTTGACTTCGGCGATTTTTGGGGATTGCACTGCCAAGTTTTTTGGGACGCGGCGCCCTTTTTTTCTGCTTTTAGAAGCGTCGAAGTAGATTGGCCAAATTATTGCTTTATCGAGTTTTCTCATGTTTTTCATCTCTTATTTGTGAGCGTAATAAGCTGTTAGTTTCTGGTTTACTTCGTTTACGTGTGTGAATCCGAAGCGTTCAAACTGTATTATAGCGTCTGGCTTTAACTTTTTGCAGGCACTCTCAGCATAACCCTCGGTAACTGAGGCGTCTGGCATGACCACTTGGCAGGGAAACTCCTCGCCTTTAGGTATCCACTGGATAAGCGGGGCTTTAATTTTCCTAACGTCTTCATAGGATTCGCTTGAGAATGTTGCAGTCACCGAGTTGCCTGTTTTGCTGTCGATTTTGACGTTGAAGAGTTCCATAAGCCTAACTACTTTTTCTGGCTCCATCGCTTCAGCATCTCTTCTTGAAACCCAAAAACTCACCGCTTTCTCTTCATCTTTCGGAGTCACCGTGTACTCCCTAAACCCCCGCTCAGGCTCGTCCGGATGCAAAGGAAGTTTTGGATGGAAAGTTTTCGGGACTCTCAAAACTTTAAGTTCCACAGGGTCGGGCACAAAGAAGTATCTGTTGCTTGTGACGTCGAGGATTTTGCGGTTGTACGAGTACAGGTTCTCCCAGCTTAAGGTTACATCGTTTGATTTTATTCCTACATCGATTATCATTTTCCTGATGGCTTCAGGCGTGATTCCCCGTTTCCTAAGTGCAGCAAATGTGCCTAGACGTGGGTCGTCAAAGCCTGCGTAGATGCCGTCTTTTACGCCTTGAATAATTTTTGATTTGCTTAGGAAAGTGCCCGTGATTTTTAGTCTGCCGTAGTGTATGGCTTCAGGGTACTTCCAGCCTAAATATTCATACATGTACCTTTGGCGAACCATGTTGGTGTAGTGTTCTTTGCCCCGGATAATGTGTGTCACACCCATTAAATGGTCGTCTAAGCCGGCGGCTAAATTGTAGAGGGGCCAAACGATGTATTTGCTTCCAACCCGCGGATGCGGATACTTCTTTGCATCAATAACCCTTAGGGCCGGCCAGTCTCTGACCGCTGGGTTGGGATGTTCCAGTTCAGTTTTAACGCGAACTACTGCTTGCCCTTCCGTGTAACCGCCACTTAGCATGCGGTTCCAGCGTTCCAAGTTTTCGGCTGCTGATAGGATTCGGCATGGGCAGAGTTCTTTGGCTAAGGTTTTTTTCTTGAATTCTTCAGGTGGGCACTCGCAAACGTACGCGTTGCCGTCTCGTATTAGCCGCTCGGTGTAGTCGTAGTAAATTGGCAATCGGTCGCTTTGGATGTATTCCTCGTCAACTTTGCAGCCTAGCCACTTCAAATCCTGCCGGATACTATCGTAAAATATCAGCGATGGCCTTTTCACTTTTGGGTCTGTGTCTTCGAAGCGTAAAATGAATTTGCCGTTGTACATGCGGGCGTACTCGTGACTCAGGATTATGGCTCTTGCTGAACCCAAATGCAGAACACAGTCAGGGTTAGGAGAGAACCGCGTCACTATCTGAGGATACTTATCCGCGTTAGGCAATGGGGAAAGCCGTTTTTCTTCAGCCTTCTCTTTCTTCTGGGTTTCAGGCCAATTTTTCTCCACAATGGCTTTTTGCTCGGCAATGGAGAGTCTGTTTACTTCATCTACGATTGTGCTGATTATGCTTGAAAGCTCTTTTACCTTGGTTCGCAGGTCTTGTCTTTCGCCGAGAATTTTACCCACCATGGCGCCTGCTTGAGCTTTGCCGTCATGCGAAACTGCATTAAGCAGTGCAGCTTTGCGAATAAGCTCTTTAAGTTTAGTGTCATTTTCAAGTGCCAAATTTTTTACGCCCGCTGAAATGTTACTTGTTTCTTTTTATCAAGAATTCGGCGAACTGTTTTAATTTTTCCTTAGCTTCAGGTGTCGGTAAAAGCTTTTCAGCTTCACTCCAGCTTTCTTGGACAATTCGCTCTGCTGTATGTTTAACATGTTCTACGGCATTGTATTTCTGCATTAAGGCTATTGCTTCATCTCTTAAGGCTTGGTCAGAGGTGTGCATATTGAGAATTTCAAGTAGCCGCTTCTTGTCAGCGCTATTCGCCTTTTTCAGCGTATAAATAACCATTAAGCTTCTTTTGCCCTCAGTGATATCTTGCCCAACGCCGCCTTTCGTCTTGGCGAACTCCACTCCGATTACATCTAAAATATCATCCTGCATTTGGAAGGCAATACCTATACTTTCAGCGAAACGTCCAAGTTTTTCCACCAGCGGCTTGTCGGCGCCTGATAGCACAGCCGCCATTTTGGCTGCCATACGGGCGAGAGTGCCTGTTTTGTAAGCGCACATCTGCAAGTAATCCTCTTCATCTAACTTATCCGCGTTTGCGATGCCCCTGTGCCAAGCAATGTCCATGGCTTGTCCCATGCTGAGGTTAATCATTTCCTGCACGTAAACCTCGTAAACGTCTCGTTCCATTTCAGGTGTAAGCTTTGCTTTTTGCGTCATTAACGGAAGAAGCGGCAGATAATACATTGCGTTTCCAGCGTTAACAGCGATGTCAATTTGGAAGATTTTGTATGTGCACGGCTTGCCTCGACGCAGTTTTGAGGAATCTTCGATGTCGTCGATGATGAGCGTTCCGTTATGGATGACTTCGGGGATGATGGAGAAGTCTAAACAGCAATCGGAGTCTTTACCTAAGGCTTCGCAAATCAGCAGAAAAAGCGCTGGGCGCCACCTTTTTCCGCCGCGGTCCAGCATGTCCCAGATGGGCTCTGCAATTGCTTTGTTTAAGGGTTCTAAGTTGTAACTGTACATTGGCGGATTAACCTTGAAAAGATCCGCGTCTTTGGTGAATTTTCGCGGGATGTACTTTTCAATAGCTTTGTCGATTAGGGGTGCTTTTTCTTCAAGAAACTTTTCAATATTCAAATGTTAACGTGCTCCTCTGCGCATACATCACTGTGTCGAAACCTCTGATGTTCAGCCACTCCGCAGTTTTGCCAGCAACCACCACAGGCACTTTCGCTAAGGATTCAAGGTTTTCAGCGCCAACAAGAAACATAACATTACGCAACTCATCGATTAAATAAGAAAGCAATTCCTCAATTTTCTTTGTTCCTTTAACTGCTGCTTCAAGCACAGGCTGGGAAATGCTGGCTAAATTTGAGTTTAACGCTAAAGATTTAGCTATGTCTAAGCCGCTTCGTACTCCGCCAGAAGCAATCACAGGAATCTTCACGGTCTGAGTTGTTTCGATGAGGCTTACGGCTGTGGGGATGCCCCAGTCCCAGAAAAGTTCACCCATGTTGTTTGAGCTTGTTGAACGGTAATATTCAACCGCTGCAAAACTTGTTCCGCCGACACCTCCGACGTCAATGGCTTTTACGCCTGCAGCTTCAAGCGCTTTCGCATCTTCCGCTGAAATACCGCAACCGGTCTCTTTAACAATCACAGGCATGTCAAGTTCACCTGCGATCTCGCTGATTTTTGCTAAGACGCCTTTGAAGTTGGTTTGTCCTTCAGGCTGAAGTGCTTCCTGCACGGCGTTAAGATGCACAGCAACTGCGTCAGCATCTATCATTTCCACGGCTTTCTTGACTTCTTTTAAGCCGTATCCGTGAACAAGCTGTACGCCGCCCATGTTGGCGATTAAGAAGGCATTTGGCGCTTTTTTGCGTACTATCGAATAGGTCTTCTCAAGTTTTTGATCTTCGATGGCTGCTCTTTGACTCCCCACGCCCATGCCTAAACCAAGTTTTTCAACGGCTTCGGCGATTGAAGCATTTATTTTTGTTGCTTCCTCTGTCCCGCCAGTCATGGCGCCGACTATTAAGGGTGCGGAGAGTTTTTTGCCTAAGAAAGAGGTGGATAGGCTGATTTTTTGTCTGTCAACTTCTGGCAGTGCTCTATGGATTAGTTGTATATCTTCGAATCCTGTGGTGGCTTTTCGGGCTTGGGCTTTTTGTTCCAAGATGATTTTTATGTGTTCTGCTTTTCGTTTCTCGGTTTCAGTCATCTTACGCCTTCTCGATTTCAGTGCCTAATACACTTTGGTCTGTTAGTGCTCTGTAGATAGATAACCCTTTGGTGGCGCCGGTAACGGTGACGCGAACGCCTTGTTCAATTGCTGGGATAAGCTCGGCTATTTTGCCTGCCATGCCGCCTGTGACGTCTGTGCCAGCTGCCTTGCCGAGTTTAGGCTGTATCTGCTTGAGTTCTGCCAACGTTAAGTGCTTGTATGGTTTGGCGTTGGGGTTAGTTTTCGGGTCACAGTCAAACAAGCCGTCTGTGTCAACGCCAAGGACGATTTTTGAAGCCTTATACTTGATTGCCAAATAAGCAACAAGCTGGTCGCCAGAGAGAATTGTGAAGCCTAATTTATCGTCTAAAACTGCGTCGCCATACATGACAGGGGTAAACATTATTTTCTGCATTGCTTTAAGTACGGTTTCGTCAAAACTTTTGATTTTGCCGTTCTCCGTTATGATGCAGGATGATGGCGCGATGCTTACGGCTGGAATTTCATGCCAAATAAGCGCGTCCATAACTAACCCGTTGAGCACGGTCATTACGTGGTGAGTTTCTGCGAAGCCGAGTTTTTGTGTTGGCTCATTTTTGTAGCCGTCTTTTATTCCGTACTTCGCTGCGGTCGGGTGACCAAAACTGCCGCCTCCATGCACAATTATCAAGTTATCAAGATCCGCCCGTTTGATTTCCTCCGCTAAGCGGTTTATGATTTCTGTTTTCGCGGCTAATTCCCCTGTTTTGTCGGTGATGGCTGAGCCGCCGATTTTTAGGATTACTGGTTTCGCCTCGTTCAAGTTTCTTTGCACCTTCACTTATGATATTTTGGCACTTATTGAAAAGCATTACCGAGAAGGATACAAAAGTCCGTCTTGAGATAGAGAAAATTGGGCAACTAATTAAAATTTAATCCTCTTGCTCTTCCTGCGTGGCGTACTTGAATTTGGTGCGCGGCAGTTTAGTCCAGTCTCCTGACATGAGCGCATCGTAAAGCAAATTGGACGATTTTACTACTCTATTGCGAATACGCTTGGCTTCGTCATCGGTAATTTCGATTAGCCAAGTCTTTTCTGTTGAAAATGAAAACCTTCAATGAAATTTGCATTCCTTGGCGGATTGTAGTTTGACACGTTTCCGCATTCTGCGCAACGTCTCGGGCAGAACATCTGTGCATGAATGTGACCACAATGGTTGCACTCCCAATTTATTAGAATCCAAATTTTTAGCTTCGCCTTTGGAATATGCTCAGAAGCCATATAGCGCATTAATTGGACAGCCTTACCTATGTATGGCATAGTGATTAAATTTTAATACACACACAAAAACGACCTAAAGTTCAAGGTGTTAGGTAGGACCTACTGGTGTTGGCTAAAAAAAATAATATTCAACTCTAAATCAATGCAAATTAAAACAAAGAAATCAATTTAGCAACGAGCTGGCGCGCTACCTTGTCTCGAAATCGCGCAATATTTAAAAGATAATTGCGACTAAACAATTTTTTATGAGGAATCTAAAGAAAGTCTTATTCGCTTCAATTCTCCTCACAATGATTTTTGCCTTGTTGGCAGCCTCCGCGGTTCACGCCGTTGGGATAATCGGCATAATAACGGTGGGAGCCAATCCCGTTGGTGTGGTTTATGATTCTAGCAAGGGCGAAATCTTCGTGGCCAATGCTAACTCCAGTGTAGTCTCTGTGATATCGGATAGCAGTAATGCCGTGGTTGCAACCGTCCCCGTGGGAACCAGTCCCACCGGTTTAGTCTATGATTCCGGCAAGGGCGAAATCTTCGTGACCAATGCTGGATCCAATGCGGTCTCTGCCATATCGGATAGTAGTAATAAAGTTGTTGCAACCATGCCCGTGGGAGAAATGCCCATGTGTGCAATTTATGATTCTGACAAGGGCAAAATCTTCGTGGCCAATTATGGTTCAAGTGTGGTCTCTGTGATATCGGATAGCAGTAATGCCGTGGTTGCAACCGTCCCCGTGGGGGAATATCCTATTGCTGTAGTTTATGATTCTGGCAAGGGCGAAATCTTCGTGAACAATGCTGGATCCAGCTTCGTGGCCAAAGCTGTCTCCAGTGTAGTCTCTGTGATATCGGATAGCAGTAATGCCGTGGTTGCAACCGTCCCCGTGGGAACCAGTCCCACCGGTTTAGTCTATGATTCTGACAAGGGCGAAATCTTCGTGACCAATGCTGGATTCAACACCGTCTCTGTGATATCGGATAGCAGTAATGCCGTGGTTGCAACCGTCCCCGTGGGAGAATATCCCATGTGTGCAATTTATGATTCTGACAAGGGCGAGATCTTCGTGACCAATGCTGGATCCAACACCGTCTCTGTGATATCGGATAGCAGTAATGCCGTGGTTGCAACCGTCCCCGTGGGGAAAGAGCCCACTGGTTTAGTTTATGATTCTGGCAAGGGCGAGATCTTCGTGAACAATTATGGTTCCAGTACGGTCTCTGCCATATCGGATATTAGTAATAAAGTTGTTGCAACCGTGCCCGTGGGAGAACTTCCCGAAGTTGCAGCTTATGATCCAAGCAAAGGCGAAATCTTCGTGGCCAATGCTAACTCCAGTGCGGTCTCTGTGATATCGGATGCCTCTGGCACAACTGCGTCGCCAAGCCCAACTGTGCCAGAGTTCAGCAACGCAGCGCTTATTTTAGTTGCGGCAGCAGTAGTGGTAGTAACCTTTTGCGCGATCGCATTGGAAGCAGAAAAGCGCGCACGATAAGAGGTCTTCACCTAAACCTCTATTCTTCCTTTTTTGTTTTTGTGTTGTGTATCCATCCTATTGTTCGACCGATCGAGAGTGACTGACTGATTGAGTAGCTGACTGACCACGCACGCGTGGGCGGGGGTACGAGGGTACGCGTATGTTTGGGTTTGGGTTGGGGATTAAAATTTAATCATTTGAAAAAGGTTTTTGGGCTTTTATCTGAAAAAAGGCGTCAACTATTATTGCAAGAAAGATAACTTTTTCTCCTATCGCCATAGCTGGTTCTGCTTCAGACGAACAATGGTTGAAATCATACTGGGAGCAACTTGCATTTTAGCTGTGTTTTGATATATGTTTTAGCGCGCACTGTATCTGTGTTGTTCCAGTATACAGCCGTGTTCAGTACGCAATAATGTTTATTAAGACTTAATATACAGCTATTTTGAGCGCGCGCTAAGCAATGGGGACAATTACGGCAAAACGTAAAATCTCAATAACAACCATGGTAACATTATTAGCTATAATTGGAGTAGCTTTAGCACTTACCACTTTTGCAGCCATCACCATATCTCCAACCTTTTCTCTTGCCCCAACTCCAACACCAACGCCAACTTCAACGCCAACTTCAACGCCAACACCAACGCCAATGCTAACTCCAACTTCAACGCCTACACCGACTCCAACACCAACGCCAACGCTAACACCAACTCCCGGTACGTCCACATCCACATCAGCAGGCTTATCCCTGTACTCTAACAGCGCATGCACCACTTCCCTAAGTTCCATAAGCTGGGGAGCCTTAACCCCGGGAGGAACCGCTACCCAAACAATCTACGTCAAAAATATCAGTAGCGACGTTTCACTGACTCTGAACATGACCGCAAGTGGCTGGAATCCAACAAGCGCAAATGGGCCAATATCCATAACATGGAACCAAGAAGGCACAGACCTCCAGCCCGGAGCATCAACAGCCGCAACCCTAACCCTAACCGTGTCTTCAAGCATAGTTGATGTCACAAGCTTTAGCGTCAACATAAACATCGGCGGCACAAGCCCCTAACATATCCTCAAAACATAGAAGATATAACAACACGCGCACTCGCCTGCGAGCAAGCACACACACCGCGAGCGTGCTGATTAAAACCCATTCTCCTAAACCAAAAGAAAAGCGCAACTCAATGTAACAATAGACACACTCAGTGCGAGTGCATGTTGTGGGTGTAGGTAATGGTATCGTTTTCTATGTTAACCGTGTCGCCTGTTTTGATCTTTGAGATGTCAACTTTGTCGACACATGGAATTTCGCTTATTATGGCGCCGACGGCGACAACGGTTTCGCATTCCTTGTTAATCATGCCTGCGGGTGCTGTGCCGTTCTTCTTCATACGGTACAGCGTATAGGAGCCTACGGTTGAGCCTTTGCCAGTTGGGAACACAAGGATTTTGCCCTTCACGCTTTGTCCCTGAAGTTCATGTCCTTTTTCGATGACTACGCCCGTGTTCGGGTCTACCCCGCCATAGAAGGAAATGGGGTGGGAAGTTACGAGCGCTTCTCCTTCGCCTTTGCCTTTGGAGATTAATCTGCCCTTTAACTGTTCCATTTTCCAGTCACCGCCGCTTGTACGCATTCTTCTATGCTGCCCATTTTCGTTTTCATGTCGTTCTGCCTTGAATAATAGCAGCCTTTCGCCGAAGTTGTTGCCAACGATTTAAACCTGCCCTTCAACGGTGCAACTGCCATGCATGTGTCGCAGGCAAACTTGGCGCCAGCCGTCTCAATTGCTTGGGTGTATCCATGTTTGTCAGCTAGTTGTTTGGCTGTTCTTGAAGTGGCAACCCAAAACTCCGTGCCCTCAGCCACCTTTTTGCCCTTTAGCAGTTCGGCGACTTTGGCGATTTCGTTAATTGAACAATGCGGACAACCAACACATACCAGCTCAATTTCGCTTACTTCGTCGTTGATGTTGTCGTAAGCGTTTTTGATGTCGGCTTGCTCAATGCTAACGGTTTCTTTTGGTTGAGTCTGCTGCTCTGACGAGGGCGTTATGCCTCTGATGTAGAAAAGAGGTTTTGCGCCATAAGTTACCACGGAAGCGCAGAATGATTTAAGCTCATCTAAATCAGCCGTTTTAACGCCTGTTATGTAAGGGATTTTGTTTTCGGCTTTCTTGCCAATCGCGTAGCCAAGAGCCCCCCAATCCGAAAGCTTCGATAATTCCGCCTTCACTTGCACATGAACGTCGGGCACCCTGTTTTCATCCAAATGCAACCCATAACATGGCGTCCTGCCGACAAACGCTGCCGCCAACGCGGATGGCCCGCCTTCTTTGTTTGTTTTTGCTCCAATCACCGAGTTCGCAAAGGTGACGGCTGAGCTTTCTGACCATGCGACGTGCTCGCCGTAAAGCGGCAAGTTACCAATCAGGTAGGGCGTGCATGTGCAGCTGACAAGTATACCCATGCGTTGGAAGGCGTCTATCACGAGGTTTTGTTTCTCAGCAAACTCTGGGCTTATGCCAAAGTTGCGCCAGTTTTCCAAATCCATCCCCGCGGGGTTCAGAGTGGTGAGAACTTTGACTTTGCCGTCTTTTGCCAACTCGTTTAAAAATTCTAGACCTGCGTCTCCAAGGTTGCTGTAGGATACGCCTGCCACTTGGACACTGCCGACTTTGATCAGGCTTTTTGCGCCATAAATGTCGCCGAGGGCAACGAGGATTTCCATGCTTTTACGTACAGCGTAGCCTTCCGCGCCATCCAGCATTTTTTGTTCTTGTTTATTCAGTTGCATGTTGGTCACAAGTACTTGTTTAAGTCCACTTTGACGTATTCCTCTTTTTTGAAGCCCTTGCTCGTTGCCACAAGCGGCATCGTTGCGTCTAAGCCAGCTTTGGCGGTAGTGGCTTTTTTGCCTTCGGTTAAGTCGGCTGATGGGTCAAGCGAAGAGCCAGGCTGGTTAGAAAGAATAACCGCGTTTTTGTCTGCTTGGAACCTTGTGGCGATAGCCCATTCCACGTCATTGGGGTCATAAATGTTAATGTCCTCATCCACTATGACGCAGTGCTTGAGCGACTTGTGTCCTTCAAAAGCTGCGGCAATTGCTTTTTTGCCGTCGTCAGCGTTTTGCTTTTTAATTTGCACGACAGCATGGAGCCAGCTGCATCCTCCAGGTGTGATGTAGACGTCTATGCATTTGCAGACCTTGTTGACTTCATTGAAGATTGTGGGTTCTTTCGGCATGCCCATGAGGAACTTGTGCTCTTTTTTGCCTGCAAGTATGGTTTGGTAGATAGGTTTCTTTCTGTGTGTTATGCATTTAATTTCGATGATGGGCTGCTGCCGCACCCGGTCAATAACGCCTGTTAAATCGAGAAATGGACCTTCAGAAGCCTTCTCCTTTGTAATGCGCCCTTCCAGCACAAACTCGCAGTCCGCTGGAACTTCCAAATCAACGGTTTTGCACTTTACCAGTTCCGTTTTTTCTAGGGCGTTAGCCATTCCCAGTTCGTCTACGCCTTTCGGCAGCGAAGTTGCGGCTGAGAGCAGTACAGCGGTTGAATTTCCGATGCATATGGCTATGTCAAGTTCGCCGCCTGTTTTTTTGAGCGCCGTGTCTGTGCCGCGGTCTTCCACGATGCGGGCGACGAAGTGGTTTTTGTCTTTAAGCATTAGACGGTGGAAGCACATGTTTCTGCCCAGCTGCGGGTCTTCTATGATGGTTACTGCTGAAGCGATGTATTTTCCGCCGTCCTTTTCCGTGTAATGCATTATCGGAAGTTTGGTTAAGTCAACGTCGGTTTCCACGATTTCTTGGCATAAGCCTTTTTCAGCTACTTGCGGAGGCACAGGATGCTCTATTGCGTTAGATAATTTGGGAAGCAACTGTTCTTTTTTTTGTATGCCTAACGACCGCGCAATCAATTCTTTGGAAGATACGAGTCCTGCCACAACGGGATAACTTGACTCTTTAACTTTCTCAAAATAAACCGGCTTCTCGCCAAGAGCGCTTATTATGCCAGCCAACTCATATTCAGTTGACACTTCTTTGCTTATTCTTGTTAACTCGCCGCTTTTATCCAACTTTTCTATGAAACTTCTAAAATCCAACTTGCATCAACCTAGTATTTTTCAACGCCAATTTTTGTACTAAGCACTTCAAAGCCTAAGCTTTTAATGGCGCTTAGAACTTTTCCCTGCAAATCCTTTCCAGGTGTCAGCGCTACCATGCATCCGCCGCCGCCTCCGCCCGTGAGTTTTGCGCCAAAAGCCCCTTGCTTTCTGGCTAAATCGACTAGCATGTCGAGTTCTTTGCTGGACACGCCGATTTCTTGGAGCAGACGGTGGTTTTCATTCATGAGTTCGCCGACTTTTTTAAGGTCATAATTTTCCAGAGCCTTCCGCCCTGCAAAGACTACGCTTTCAGCTTGCTTAAAGATCGGGTCGTATTTTGCTGGGTTTTTCTTTTTGCGTTCGGCGACGCCTTCTATCATGGCTTTGGTATTTGCGACTTTGCCCGTGCTGCCGATGACTATTTCGATTGGTCTGCGCAAATGAAGCTTTTCAATTTTGTCTGGTCCGCCCGCCACATCTTTTTTAAACCACATTAAGCCGCCGTAAGTTGCAGCGGTGTTGTCGATACCTGAGGGGTTTCCAGCATACGCTTTCTCCGCCTCATAGGCGATTTGATTAATTTTTTCATCGGAAATTTGCATGTTAAGCTCTTGCGCGATGGCCCTTGCGATGGCAACACTGCTTGCTGCAGAAGCACCCAACCCACTAAACCCCGGTAGAGTCCCGCCTATCCAAATGTCCAGTCCAATTTTGGGGTCGAGACCCATGGCTTTTAGCATTCTCTCGATTGATTCGATTTGCTGGAGCCTTTTTTCTTCGCTGTAACCTTTAGCAGTTTTTCTTTCATCTTTAACGTTGATTCCCTTTGACGCCTTTTTTACTTCCGCATCAGTTGTGAAATCGATCGCGGAAACAATGCCTGGGACGCCATAAACGATGAAGTGTTCGCCGAACAAAATTACTTTTCCGTAACCTGACCCTTTACCCATTACTGTAGCACCTTGAAAGGTAGCTATTACGCTGTTTAGATAAAAATGTTCGTTTACAACGATTGCCTATTCTTGGTTTTCAAGGGCTTTGTTGAAATCTCTTAATTTATTCTTGAATGCCACCAGAAAGAGCATGACCGTCCAAAGTGAAACAAGAGAGATTCCTGCTAACAGACCAAAATAATTATTGTAGGTCCAGCTTCGCCAGACGCTGTAACTTACCCCTACGCTAAAAGAATTAGGATTCGACAAGAAAACGTACTCAGAACTTGCTTTCTCCTCAATTATCGGATTACAAAATTCGCCCGATGAACCCTTGAAAACAACCTGATATGGGAGATTCCATATATCCACTATAGTTCCATTAGGCAATGTAGCTTTAGTTGAATTTTCACTGTTAAAAAATGCTTCTATGGTGCCTTTGTTGGCGTCAACTTGTACATAGTAATTGCCAGATGAACTTTCGGCGCAGAGTATTGATTGATAACCGTTCGCTGGAACAATAATGGTGCCTTGAGCGAGGGCATCTTTTGCCTCGACTGGACCTGAATAGGTGTACGTGAGGAAAACACCTGAAGCAAGCATTATCAATGAAAGGATAAATACAAGCGCTTTCTTCCCGAGCATTTACGGTCTTCTTTAGCATTAATTACGCCTATAAAGACCATTTGTGCATGGCAGAAAAATACGGACAAAAATTCAAAGCAATAGATAGATAACTGAGTTTACTTAAAAGGCAAAATGTATGGATCAAGCGAAAAGTGTTCTTCAAGGCTTCATAGCGTTGGCAAGCGTTATTTGGCTAATCACTTGTGTTTGGGTCGCTTCTAATGTTAACATGAACACATGGCTTGGCTTGGGACTTTTTCTTTTTTTGGCAGTTCCTTTTTCCATATGTGGCACCGTGTACCTAAAAGGTTTCAAAGAAAGAAAGTCAGCCCAGACCGCAGTTAAAAAGGCGAAGAATGTTTTGATGTCTCTGCAAGGTTTCGGTTTTGCATGCTGGTTTTTTGATGTTATCTCAACCTTCTTTGTAATAAATCTCAACCAATCGGGCTCTGAACTTAATCCGTTAGGGTGGCCCTTTAGTGCATTAGGCGCCTTAGTTTATTACATACCAATCACGTTTGTAGTTTACTACTTACTGTATAAGGTTAAATCAAAGGAATCTTTCTACGTAACAGTTGCGGTAACAGGCATATCATTATTTATGGGTGCAAGAAACCTCAGCGCAGCCTTATACAATCTTCGTGAAATTTACTCATTTACCGCCTCAACAGCGGATTTGGAAATTCTGGGCATGTGGCTTGGAATAGCGGTCATACTAGCGACAGTGAACATAGTAGCCGTAATAAAAAACAAAAATTCATCCACTGCATATTACATTAACAAGCACGCAAAATTATCGGTTAATGGGCAAAATTAATGTTAGGCAGGTCAAGCCATGCGCTAATAACTGGATAAGGCATAGAAAGATTGTGGGCAAGACACCTTATCTTATATTAGCAGCCAGACCGCCCAACTTTTGTTGGCAACTCTCTGCATTCCTTCTCGCTTAATAGATTACGTGCTAATAAAATATAAGATAATGTTGGTAACAAAATGAAGTAACAATCGCTCTTAGTCAGATAGGAACTTTCCGCTTGATTGCATTTTGCATTTTTTGGAAACGACTTAGGGTATGCATGTAATCGAGAGCACAAGTTTAAAGGCAAGATTGAATTGATACTTGAAAAGTCTTTTATGACGTTAAGCAGTATAGAATCATGCAGGCAAACATATTCGTAAATGGGATGGTCGAGGTTTCCAAGGCATGAGTGAAGAAATAGACATTTTGATTGAGAGGAAAGAAGCTGAGCTTTTGCCTCTTCGCTCGCGCATGGAAGAACTCAAAATAGAATTTACTAAAGAAACAGTAGACTTTGCGTTTGTATGGTACAGAAAAACAGCCAAAGAATACGTCACGAAATATCCTGAAATCACTTTAAAGATGAGTGAAGAAAAAATAGCTAATATGAAAGCAACAGTCAACGAATTGGTTAAAAACGCTGAAAAAATAGTCCGAGAAGAGCTTGATAATCCTGCATTATGGTGGCATCTAAAACCGAATTTGCATGATCCAATTGATAAATATAAGCAAGTAGCCGACAAGTACCCAGAAGTTCTTGACCATGCAGTAAGACATATACTAGGACACTTGGGCATAGTGCTGGAAAAATTTGGATTTAATGTTACTACCAAAAGCAATACAGGCGCGTACAAAGAATTCTGGTTTGAACAATCACTAGACGGTATACAAACAGTTCTCTGTTATCCGCATCTTCTCAGTTGGAGCGAAGAAATGCAAGACATCATCAGAGAGTACGATGCACAATTCACACAAGCAATCGCCGTATACAATGAAATACAGCAACTTAAAGAAGAAAAGAAACGTCAAGAAGCTCTCACACGATGGGACTCGATATAAACAATCAACTTTTGATTTAGACAGCCTAAAAATTTTTTAAGCGTCTACTTTCTGAAGCTTACAGCTGCATATCCCACTACGCTTGAATAATCGCCTGTTGTGTCGCCGCTGTTGTGGTAGCTTAAGAGGTCAGCTTCTTTCGCGTTGACTCCTTTCGCGTAAGTGATTAGGGCCGTTATCGGCGCGTAACCGCACGCTGTGATGTTTCGTGTTTCGACTGTTTCATAGAAGCGTTTTGCGTCCATGTCTGTGACTGCTTTAAGTGCAGCTTGGTCTTTTGCGGCTGCCGTTTTTGCTGGTTCATAATGCGTCATGTCAGAAGAAGCGATAACTACGGTGTTTGTGGCATCTAAAGCTTCCACAAGTGCCCTTCCGACCTCAACTGCAGAATCATAATCTTGCATCAGGAAACAGATTGGCACAATCTTGAATGCATTGCCGTAGAGAAACTGCAAAAAGGGCAACTGAACCTCGATAGAATGTTCGTAACGGTGTGCGAGTTCATCTACGTCAATGACGCCGGTCTCGTGGGTTATCTTGTTTGCCATTTCCGTGTTGATTTCTATGTCGCCAAGCGGTGTACGCCAAACGCCTTCACGCATCAGGCTCAAAGCGCTGCCGTAACCAGTATGGTTTGGACCCATAAGCACTACTGTGTCAGGTTTGCCATCCAAGGCTAACTCGTAAAAAGCTGATGCTGCCACAGGACCAGAATACATGTAGCCTGCGTGGGGACAAATCAAGCCGACTATGTTTCTGGGATGATTATGCAAATTTACATTGGGAAGTTTTTTTGGACCGAGCTCACTGAGGAAACAGTTTTTAATTTGCGCTCTAAGCGCTTCAGCGTCGCCTTCATAAAATTGACCTGCCACGGTTGGACGCCGAATCGCCGGCAACGGCTCAGGGTTCCTCCTCTTCTTCCCGTGTAACCTTCGCTTCGAAATCCTCTATGGTTGCTGCCGGATCTTTGTCTGCGGCTAATTCGCCTCTTTCACGAAGGACCTGCCTTGTTAATAGCCAGAATATGACGGCTAATGCTCTTCTGCCCTTGTTGTTTGTGGGGATAACTAAGTCTACGCCTGCGAACTCGTTGTCTGTGCTGCATAACGCAACGATTGGAATGCCAACTTTTGAGGCTTCTTTTACTGCCTGTGCGTCTGCTCTTGGGTCTGAAACAAGTATGACTTCAGGGTCAATTCTGCCTGGATACTGCGGATTGGATAGTTGCCCAGGGATGAAACGACCGATTAACGGTGTTGAACCTGTTAGCTCACAGAATTTTTTGACTGGTTCTTGAGCATACAGCCTTGTTGCCGCCACTGCTACTTTTGCGTGCTCGTAGCGTGAGAGGAATTTTGCGGTGACTCTTATTCGGTCGTCTGTTTTTTTAACGTCAAGTACGAATAATCCGTCTGGTCTAACTCGGTAGATGAAGGGTTCCATGTCAAGGGTTTTCGTTCTTGTTCCAATGTGAATACCTGCGGAAAGCAGGGTGTCTCTTGGTAAGAGGAGCTCCTCTGCAGGCGGGGCTTCCTTAGAATTCTCATCTGCTACTGCTGGTTGTTCCTCTTCGGAGGGGTCCTCTTGGTTTTCCTCTTCTGGTTGATTCTCTTTTATCTCGTCTTCCGACATTTTTTTCATCTTCTGTTTAGCGTATTTTTAAATCCGCCATTTTGGCTCTGTTACCAAGGAAATGCTCAATCCTTATCAGCTCGTTAAGTTTGGCTATTCGTGTGCCCTCAACTACACCTGTCTTGATTAGGGGGCACTTGTAAGCCACAGCCAAATGAGCTATGTGCCAATCGCATGTGTCTCCTGAACGATGCGACATAACTGGGTCGTAGCCATATCTCTGGGCAGTTTCAATCGTTTGAGCTGCATCGGACAGAGTGCCTATCTGGTTGACTTTTATTATGATGGCGTTTCCAGCGTTAATCTTTATTCCATTATTTAACCTTTCAGTATTTGTTGTGAACAAATCATCCCCGCAAATCAAGCAGTTTTTAGCTTTGCGAGTTAGCGCTGCGAAGCTTTCAAAGTCTTCCTCGTGGAATGGGTCTTCCACGTAGGCAAGATGATATTTCTCGATTAATTCAAGCATGAACTCAAGCTGTTCAGATGTGTCACGCTTTTTACCTTCACAGTTGTAAACGTATTTTTCTTCTTTAGGCTTCCAAAGCGTGGAAGCAGCTACATCGATGCCAAAGCCGCATTCAAAATCCAACTCGTTACCAACCTCTTCACATGCTTTAGCGATGACGTCGAACGCGTCAACGGTGTCTATGTTGGCTATCCATGCGCCTTCGTCGCTTTTTCCACCGTTAAACTGACTATTTTTCTTTTTTAGGGCATCGCCGATTTTGTGGTGAATCTGAGTGTTGGCTGTTTGGGCTTCAAGAAAAGTTTCAGCACCATGCGGCAACGCCAAATACTCTTGAATGTCAGGCGCTTTCCCCCTTGCATGTTCTCCGCCGCTTATGCAGTTGCCAAGAGGATAAGGCAGCGTTGTTGCGGCGTTTCCGCCCAGAAACTGGAATAAGAGTAAACCGTGAGAGTTTGCGGCTGCTTCAGCATTGGCTAAAGAGATGGCGCATGCGGTGTTTCCGCCGATGTTCTTGAAGTCGGTGGTGCCGTCCAGTTCATGTAGCGTATTGTCGATTTCTTCTTGAAAATCAGAGTTTAATCCTGCAAGTTCAGGAGCGATTAAATCGTCAACTTTTTTTACGGCTTGCTCCACTCCGCCCTGCGGGTAATAAGTTACTTCGGTTTTTCCGCGGCTTTTTCCTGCGGGAGCAGATGCTCTTCCGAAACCACCAGTGGTGATTACGTCAACTTCTATTGTTTCTTCTCCGCGATTGTTGAAGATTTTTCTTGCAATGAGGTCCTCGATGATGGATGACACGTTTTAAACCTCAAATGGCTATAGTTTTGTCCGAGCTTATTTTAGGTTTCGGAACCACAAAAATAAGCATTCAGGAACCAGGAGCTGAAAAAATTGTCCATCCGGCATCTATGTCGAGCCATTATCAGCCTACTGCCGTAAAGAAAACAACATTTTTCCTAGTCTTGGTCGAAGGAGTCAATGTCGCGCCGAATTGGGATCCTAATCTCCTTGCTTCCTGGTGACTTCTATGGCACTGCACACCCATAGTCTTCTTGTCCTGCGAGACCCAAACCACAGAACCTATGGTTTCACATTCAGGACACTTTCTATGGTCACCGACATTAACCATAAATCGAATCCCCCGTTTTCGCGACTTGTTCTTTGCGAGAACTTTCCCGCTTATTTTCTTTCTGAGCCGATGCTCCGCTCTTAACGTACATGTATTTTTTCCTTCTTGTAGTTGTATTCGAAAAGAATCAGTGACTCAACAGGGTTAAGCCCAGAGAACAAAAGAAGCTCTTCAGCTACATTAAGAAGCCTCACGCTTATAAAGGCAGCAAAAACGCATTTATAATTGACACTCCAAAACTTTTTGCAGCTTTGTTCAAGCAAGCATAAATTTTTAGGTTGGAAATAAAGGATTAAAACGCTAAAATTCTTTTAGCAGATTGTCAAAAAGAGCTTTGCTTCTTGCGATTTCTTCCATAGATGTTTTATGGTCTAGTTCAAGCGTTATTGGACCGCCATAGCTGTAACCGTGCAGTTTAGTTAGGAACGATGTGAGTTCTGATTTTGCTTCAGTGAATGGCACATGCGATTTATTTGCCATGTGAACATTGCAGACACGTGACCCGTATTTTTCGAGCAGGTTGTCTGTTTCTTTGGTTTCCAGTGCATGACACAAATCGAATGTTATTCCCATTTCGCCTTCCTTGTCTATGACGTTTAACACTTCCTCAAGCTGTTCAACGTTTTTTCCAAACCCTGTTGAAGTGTAAGAAAGATTCTCCAAAGCCAACTTAATGCCCAAGCTTTTAGCAAACGGCTTGATTTCATCGTTAAAAATTTCAGTTAAACATCTTTCTCGAAAGTTCTGCGGCAGCTTCTTAGAAACATTCGAATGCACAACCATCAGCGAAACACCCAGCGCACGGGCGCACTCCAAAGAAATTTTCCCGTAGTAAACAGCCTGATGAACCTCAATAGGGTCTTTGACATGTAGAATGGCTGAGTGAAGCGTTAAGCACTTAAGCCCAGAGGCGGCAAGCGCTTTTTGTTCCCGATAAACGTCGGTATCACGCTCTTTCCTTATGGATTTCATGTTAAACTCGATGTTCTCAAAACCAAGCTGCTTAACAGCGGCAAAATTCCCATCTAAGCTTAGCTTGCTAAAAATCCCATTAGACAAACTCAACTTCATTCGCCAAAGCCTTCCGCCTTATTTGTCTCCACTTATGTTAAAATCTTTCTTTCTAAAATTCTTACTTCTACTTCATTCGCTTTTTATCAGAAGAGGGGTAATAGTTAATTTCCACAATTTTTCCTATAAATAACCTGACGGTGCCAAACAGTGGAAGTTAAAGTTCGCTTCTTCACTAATTTAAGAGAAATCGTAAACAAAAGAGAACAAACCTTAACCTTCACTGGCGACGAGAAGGTTACTGTTGACTTGGTTCTTAAAACGCTATCTCAAAAATACGGAAAACCTTTCACAGAATACGTTTACAATGGCAAAACAGGGCAACCCAAAAATTTTCTCCAATTCCTCATTAACGGAACCAGCACATCAACACTAAACGGGTTAGAAACAGAACTCAAAGACGGCGATGTTTTAGCTATTCTTCCGCCTGTAGGCGGCGGCTAAGGTAAAAATCGTTCATAGAAAGGGAAGTAGAAGTTAATCTCAAAGTAAATCTTGTTATTTTATGAGATACAAAAAAGTTAAGAGTTTCTAAAGCACAAGGTTAACCTAAGAATAATGTGTTGAATTTCAGAGGTGCTAATGAATTGACGGAAGTTATCGTTAAGGCCCCACAAATAAGTTCTGAAGAATACAAAAAGTACAGGGGTAAAAATGTCGCAATTTATAATAATAAGATTATAGCCGCAGGTGAAAACTCAAAAGAGGCATTACAAAAGGCTCTGCAAAAATACCCAAACGTTAAGCCCAAAGACATAGAAATCTATTACATACAAATAGCGGATGAATTAATACTTTAAAACGGTATATCTTCCAATACGCTCCCGAACCGACAAGGACAGGAATAATTTACCGCCCAACCGCAAAAATACTTTTACAATCGACAACAAATGAGTGGTATGCTTTCCGAGTCTATATCGACTCAGGTGCAGACATATCTTTATTTACAAAAACTGACGCAAAACTTCTAGGCTTAAACCTTCACCAAGGAATATATAGACCTATAATTGGAATAGGAAAAATCTTAATCCCAGCTTACACTCACAAGATTAAAATGAAAATAGAAGAAACAGCCCTAAATGTGAGTTCATCATTCGCAGACTCCGACGAAGTCCCACGCCTTCTCGGAAGAACAGATGTATTCAAACAATTCAAAATAACGTTTAACGAGGAAAAACTTGAAACGATATTCCAAACAACAGATGGCAACGCACCGTAAAACAAAACAGCCCAACTAACCCTAGAAAATGGAGTTCAAAGAGGAAACTGTTTTTGCTATTTTTCCGTCTATAGGCGGCGGCTAAGGAAATTATCTTTTTATCGTGATGACTGGAAAAGCAAGTTCCAATTGATGTCTAAGCCGTTGCAGCTATTTTTTCGGTATTAATAATTTTAGTTACTAGTTCTTTGCCTAAGTTCTTTGAAGCATTCAAGACCTCTATGCCTATGATGCGCCCGTTTTTGTCTAAGTCAATTATTACGTTTTCTGCTAATTCTTCGCTTATGTCATGTTTGGCTTTTCTTAGCCAGATGTACATAGCATCGGCTTTTGGGTCGTATTCTACTTGCACCATAAAGTCAGGGTCTCCTCGTCCAGTAAACTGTAATAACAGTTATTTTATCATTACCCAGATGTCTTACAAATATCATCATCATATTTTTTTACCGCAAGTTTCGAGCGTGTTTTTTCGACATGGCTAAAGCTAGCCTAAACAAAAAACAACTCAAAACAAGCTTTTCAAAGAGGGAGAAGCGAGTCAATTTAGCTGATATATTTCATCAACAAAAACTAGTTAGCTACTAAACTCCGCCCCAAAACAGCGTCTTCTTTCGCATAAGCGCTATGTATTCTTTCAGCACTTCTTGCTCTTCAGCCGTTAAATCATCTGAATGCGTCGTCAAAAGTGCTTTCGCATCCTTTTCAGGCACCTTCACATACAATATGTCCTTTTCAAACAAGTGCCTGCCCACAATCGGTTTATCCATCGAAATTGCCACCTGCATGCCAACCTTAGCTTCTGGTACGGCTTTGCCTTGATCTTGAATCTGGTCAACTTCGCCTAAATCGCTGCTGTCCACAGCTCGCATAAGCCCATATTTTGGTTTTAATCGACCGCCCAACACCTCCACACCAAAAATCGCTGGCTTAGCCCTGCGGAAAATACAGTTGGGCAAAACCATAACTTTCCCAGGCTTCACAAGCGCCTCAAACTCCGCCTCGCTTTTCGTTTCACGCTTGTTTTTAGCCCACTGCAAATACGCGTCAATCAAATTGTAAATGATTGGCTGGTTAAAAATCGGGATACTATTTGCTGTAGCTTCTTCTTCTGCGTCAGGCAAAGTTTTAACCCCGAAAGCCAAAATGGCTCCAACTAACGGTTCACGTGTCTTAACTACAGATGCCTCAATCACGTCACGCTTACTAATATCGCCGACATCAGCGATGCGTACTTGCACATTGTTAGCCTTCAAAATTTCAGCCATCGCCTCCAACGAGCCAAGCGTGTCAGCCTTAACAATAACACCGTCAATCTCCTTAGTAATCCTGATTCTGCCTATCTCTTCAGTGATAAGCTTAGCATACTTTGCAGGGTCTTCACCAGCTGGCACAGCGAACAACGGCGCACCAGCCAAAGCACCCTCCAAACCAGTCGCAACCACCTTAACACCTGCACTGGCAAAAACACAATCAACCGAAGTAAACTTGTCCCTCGGATCCCTCATCTCATCCAACGGTTTAGGCACCAAAATCGCTCGTACTCGAGCCGAAATCGCCCCTTCTCGCCCACCCACAACAATCAAATCATCCTTACGTAACGTGCCATCGTAAACAATCGTGTTCAACGTTAAACCTAAACCAGGCTCCTCCTTCACCTCTAACACCGTGCCCTTAGCCGCACCCTCAGTTGTCTGCAAACGCTTCTTAAGGAACTGCTGACTTAACCCAACCAAAACCATAACCAGCTCCGATAAGCCTTCGCCGGTTTTTGCACTAGTCGGCACCAAAGCCACGTTAACCGTGAAATCCCGAATATGGTCAAACCGGTCAGTTTTAAAACCTAAACGGCTGAACTCGCCCATAATGTGGTACAAACGGTTATCCAGTTCTTCACGTACAAAACTTGACTGGGAATCATAAGACCTCAAAAAAGGCGCTCCCTGCTGAGCCGTCCACCCTGGAATACGGTCGATTTTGTTAGCTGCAACGATAAAGGGGGTTTTGCGAGCTTTCAGAATTTCTATGCACTCAAAAGTTTGAGCTTCAAAACCCTTCAGGACATCTATTACAAGAATCGCTATGTCGGCGACGCTTCCGCCTCTGCGCCGAAGATTCGTGAATACTTCGTGCCCAGGTGTATCCACGATCAGTAAGCCTGGGATTTCTATGCCGGTTTTAAAGTTGGAGAGCCCTGGCCCAATGAGTTGTTTGAGTGTTTCAACGGGAAAGAAGCTTGCGCCAATATGCTGGGTCATTCCTCCCGCTTCACGCGCTTGAACGCTGGTTTTTCTCAGCTCGTCGAGGAGCGAGGTTTTTCCTGCATCTACGTGTCCTAATACACATACTATTGGTTGGCGTGTGGGCATAAATGAATTCACTTTCCGCTATAAGTTACCTATCTATGTGTGTAATGATTTTTTGGTTTATAAATGCTGGTGGCACGTTTTTTTATTGCCTTGGTCGCGGCCTCTTGGCGGAGGGTTTGTTGCTAATTATTTCTTGTGGTTGATAGAAAAGAGTAAAAGCGTTATTCAGATGCTCTCACGAGAAGTAGGAAAAGACCGATGATCAGCATGATTACGCTCAGGATGCCGAAGAATAAGCTGAATGCGCCAAGTGCGCTCGTACTCACCGTAAGGTAGATCATTATTGCCCCGATTATAACTAAGAGTAATCCTAAGAATTTCTCGGCAAGGTTTACAAAGAATGTGTCTCCTTCTTCGCTCACAGTTGTTTTCGCTCCGTCTCTCCGTGTTAATGGCTACATTAAACAAGAGGGGTAATTTAAATTATTTGTTGTTAGACATGATTCGGGTGGTTGCAACATGATGTAATCATGTTAACTGGCAAAGGCACCGGACAACAAAACAACTTCATGGGCGAATACACATACATGACAAACTCTGCAAAGCTCAGCTGGCTAAACAACACTAAAGCCACAGTTGAAGGCACGACTGACATGAAAAACAATGAAGCAACAATAAAAATTTTCCCAGAAAAAGAAAAACAGGCGACAGTTGCACCACCGATGTAGTTACTAGCTTTTGAGTTTCGTAGGCAAATATTCATCGACAATGTAGGTTAAACCGTATCGGCTGAAAGCTTCTTGCTCAGCCTTCCTCTTTATTTTTAGAAAGAGCTTTATCTCTCTCTGCCATAGAGGGTCATTTTGGTACCTTGGATCCTTCTGCAACTCGTATAAGCGTTTAATGTCTACTTCGTCCAAGGGGTCAGTCGGCAGTTTGTATTCAATTATGTCGCTTGCCCAGACTCCGCTCCAAACAGCGTCAGGCGTGTTTAGCTCTCTTAGGTGTGCAGCATTCGCCGAGCCGGAAATAATGACTTGAGCGATGTGCATTCCCCATGGATCACCATCAGTCAGAATGTACACGGGCAGGTTCAACTCGTCATGCAGACGACGGATGAAACTTCGGGTTTGTCTTGGCGCTTGTCCACCGCACGAAATCAACAAAGCCTTATGCTTGTTATGCACGTTTTCTTCGATGAATCTTGTGAACAGGGCGCCTTTCTCTATGGCGATGACTTTGTCGGCTTTTGTGTCCGTGAATTCGGCTGAAGTCAGAGCTGGACCAATCAACACGCCGTCTGGGTGGCTGGTTAAATTCAACGTTTTACCCTCATAACCGGGAACGGTGTAGCCGATGGTTAAGTCGCCGAAAATTGCGCTGCGTTCTTCAGGGAAAATGTTGAAGTCTTCTCGGGCAAACCCTGTTAATGTTTCTAGGTCGGTGATGATGTTGTTGCTTTCCTGCTGGTCTGTGAAGGTCATCTCGTAGGCTTGCGCCGAGTAATAAACATCTCTAAGCGTGCTGGTTTTGCGTTGGCTTGTGAGCTCGTTGCTAAACATTGCTGCCCAAGCAAGCTGCGTGAACGGTTTGATATGTCGGATGTTGCGGGCGCTGCGGCTGACACTTTTCTCGCCAAGAATGAATTGGCGAAGCGCGGGGTCGTAGTTGATGTTTTCAGTGGAACGGCTTGGCATGCTGATGGTTGGGAAAACGCCTTGGTCTAGCTGATTGTAGATTTGGGTGCCAAAAGCGTGAAGCCCATTGATAACTTCGTTTCTTTTTTCAAGTATCTTAACTTTCTTCTGCTCCATACTTCTGCACACTCTTCAATAACTTATCTATATCCGGCACACGTTCTTGCCCCGCCAGCGTTGTCGAGAACTGAGCGATTTTGGGCAGGTACTTGCCGAAGATTCCCAGTCGCTTCTTCTCCATATGCACGTGCTCTTGTCGAGAAAGAAAATGCTGCAATTGACGCGCAACCTCACGCAGAGCATTTGCCACTTCACGGCGTACTTCAGGTCGGTCAGCGATGAATTCTTTCCCCACCGTCTTAAACGGCACTTTTGTGCTGCAGATGTGCACGGCGATGGCGATGGGCATGTCGGGTGCCACCTTGTAGCGTCGCCAGTTCATAGCGGAGATTACTCGGTAAGAAACATCGCTTGCTTCATCATACAACAGAGGGATTTTGTTGGCGAAGCGGTAAATAACGAAGCAGCCGCGTTTGGGCACTCCGCCGCCGTATGCGATTGCCATTTCAACTATGAAGGGGTGACCCGCATAAGTGGATGGTTTACGCTGGTGAACAACAAGGTACTCGGGGTTTAACTCCTTCATAATGCCCGCTCTAAGCAGTTCCTCGCCTAAAGGTGAGAGGCAACTGGCGTCTGGAGGCAAGAAATCCTTGTACTTCTTAAGGTTCTGCATCAACCGCACGATTTCTTCATGAGAAAGCTTCTTTGGGTTCTTGCTTGGGTTTAGCTGGCTGAATTCTAGGAATTTTTGGGCTGTAATTTCCCCGACGCGGTGAAAATGCCCCTTCAAAAACTCAAGCATGTTGTTGTAACTTGTAATTTGGATGAGACGTTGTAGCAGTTCCACGTCTACGCCGTATGGATGTGGACACGTTTCTTTTGGGGGTTCAGGCATCTCGGTGGTGCCACGGATAAACTTGTAGAGCCTGCCTTTGGGGTCAACAAATGTTAAGTTAGCGTATGGGTTAACCATGGCGGTTTGCTTAAAATAATCAAGAATTTTCGGCATTGCCCTAAGATAATCGCCTTCCAGAGTAAACTCGACGATGGTTCCCCGCCAATTTTCATTGTTGATCAGGACTTTGCGGTCTAAAATTATCGGGCGGTTTCTTTGGATGTCGATCATTAATTTGAAACTGTAAATTTTCGCTTGCCCCGTACAAGAGGTCACGTAGGCCGGTTGATGGGTAGTGATTTGTCCGTAAAGGACAGCCATTTTTCCGCCTAAACCGAAGGTGCCACGCGTCTGTTTCAGCTTGTATTTGCTGCCGAAGAGGACTTGCCCGAAAGCTGAGGGAATAAACCGAGGCTGAATTCCGCTGCCGTTGTCTTCTACACGGAGCTTGTAGATTTGTGTATCTTGGCTGGCTTCTCCCTCGAAAGATAAGCGTACATAAATTTCTGGCGGGATTTTTTGGCTTTCAGCGGCATCCAAAGAGTTCTCCACTAACTCACGGATTGCCGCGAATATTGCCCTAGATGGGTTTGTGAAGCCTGCGATGTCTCTATTGCGATAGAAAAAATCTGAAGCCGAAATCTCTTCGAAGGTTGCTTGAGCCACTTCCTGCTTACACCACTTATCCTTGTTTTATTATTGCAGATTGCTTAGTATATTTGCTTCTTGTTCTTTAAGTTAACTGCACCTTGCGAAGAAAAGCCTTGATTCCCAGAACGGGCTGAAGCTTGGGAAATGGAGACTTTTGCTATAAACTTGTATAAATAGACGAAATTAGCTTTCTAAGATGCCGAATAATATTAATTTATTTTTTAGTTGTTTCAGGCTTCATTTTTGTGTAGTAGTATTCGCCGATTCCTTTCTGGAACTTGTCCATCTGTGAGTCTTCTTTGTTTACTCTTGGTCGCATGGTGACTGAGTCTCTGCGGAAGGTGATGTTCATTTCTTTGAGGAATGAGTTCATGCCTTTTCTTAGGCTGGTCGGTGGATGAGCTAAGCCGCATACGCCTGGTTCGCCGTTGAAGACCATTAGGCGGTCGGCTATGAAGTCTTGGGTGACAACGTCGTGTTCAACTACGAATGCTGGTATTCCATGCGCTTCAACAACCCGCCGCAATGTTTTAGCCATGTTAAGGCGTTCTTCAACGTCCAAGTATGCGCTTGGTTCGTCAAGAAGATATAGATCGGGTTTGCGGCTTAGGCAGGCGGCAATGGCAACTTTCTGCAGTTCTCCACCGCTAAGCTCCATCACATTTCGATCCATCAAAACCTGAAGCCGTAGTGGCTGGGCAATCTCGGTTTTGTACCAGCTGGATGTAAAGTTTTCTTTAGCCACACTCATAAGCAGTTCTTGAACCGTTCCCGCATAGTCAGATGCAATGTACTGGGGCTTGTAGCTGACGGTTAACTCGCCAAGCTTCTGTTTCTCATCAGTCTCTTCAAGCCCAGCCAAAATTTTTATAAAAGTGGTTTTTCCGATACCGTTGGCTCCTAGGATGCCGACGATTTCGCCTATTTTAATCTCTCCCGGTTCAATGGTAAGTTTGAAGCCCTTGAAAGTTTTAGTCATCCTGTCCCATTTCAGCAGCGGTGTGCTCAGGTTGGTTCCTGTGGTCGGCGGCTTCTCGTGGAAAACGATGGATTCCCTGCGGAACATTATGTTCTCGTCGGGGATGTAGCCTTGCAAGTAAATGTTGATGCCTGTTCTGACGCCATGCACATGTGAGACAACACCGTAGACGCCGGGTTCACCGTAGAAGATGCAGATCTGGTCGGACAGGTAATCAATGATGGCTAAGTCATGTTCAGCTACAACTATGGTTTTTTGCTGCTCTTTTAGGCTGCGTATGGTTTTTGCGACAACAAGCCTCTGCTTCACGTCCAAGTAGCTTGATGGCTCATCGAAAAGGTAAACATCTGCTTCGCGGCTAAGCGCTGCAGCAACCGCCACACGCTGAAGCTCCCCACCGCTCAGGACTTCTAAGGGTCTATCCCAAACTGTTTTAAGCTCAAGCTGCTCCGAAAGAGCATCAAGCTGCTTTCTCTCATCAACCTTTTCTAGCAAATCGCCGACTTTTCCACTGATCGCTTTGGGAAGTTTATCCACGTACTGGGGTTTGCTGCTGACCCTGAGTTTTTTTTCACTCATCTTCTGGAAGTAATCTTGAAGGCTTGACCCTCGATAGTACTGGATAATCTCAGGCCAATCAGGGGGGTTATTGTATTTGCCAAGGTTGGGTTTGATTTCGCCTGAAAAAACCTTCAGAGTAGTGGTTTTGCCGATGCCGTTTTGCCCGATCAAACCCAGCACCGTTCCAGGTGAAGGCATGGGTAAACGGAAAAGTTTGAAGCTGTTTTCGCTGAAACGGTGGCTGCAATCTTTCTCCAGTTCATCTGGCAGGTTGACTATGCTGATGGCTTTGAAGGGACATTTTTTGACGCATATTCCGCAGCCGCTACAGAGCGTTTCGGATATGACTGCTTTGTTTCCTTCAACTCTGATGGCTTCCACTCTGCTGCGAACCATAGGGCAAAAGCTAACGCAGACTTGGTTGCATTTTTTAGTTTTGCATTTATCTTGGTTAAGTACAGCAATTCGTGTCATGGCTAACGCCATAATGAATTAAACTAGTAAGTTATAAATTTAAAATAAAAAATTGAGCTTTAGACCTTAAAACGGCAAGCTACCCTTTCAAACTTCATCAAAGGCGCAGAATAAAACTTTTCATTTTGCCCGTTCCAGTTTCTCCCGAATACATTGATAAATGTAATCGTTCCAGTCTATTTTGATTTCTTCCATTTCTTTCTTCAATTTGACTGGAACTTTAATTCTAATTATCGTTTGAGTCAATGTCTCAAATAATATACGGCAAGTACAGTAGTATAAATATTATTTATGAACTTGGATAGGCAGGCAATCTAAGCAAGCAGTTAATAGCTTTTCATTATTTACCAAAAAAGTTAACCTCAAAAATCAAGCTAAATTTAACTTAAAAGAAAGATTAAAATTTTAGTTTAGGGGTTTGTGTTTACCATTCTTCTTCTTCCCATTCTTCATCTTCGCCTTCTTCCCATTCATCTTCTTCTTCGAATATCATGTCTTTTTTCACCTCGCATAAGACGTTTAAAACTACCCTATCCCTGCCACAGTTTAAACATTTAGATTCGTCAAATGTCGTTAATCTTGAGCAATGTACTCAGAATCAAACATGCTTCATGCACCTTTTTTGTACTAATCTTTTGTGCACAATAATAGCTAGGTCACCTGTTATTTTGCAGTTCAGATCTAAATTTTTTGAGCCTAAAACTGTAAGCTCCGTGATAAGGAAGCAGGTAGAAATTTGTGGCCTTGCCCCCAACAAAATAGATAAATTCTCCAAAGACCAATGTAAGTCTCGGGATGATGTGAGGCGACGGCTTCGAGCCCTAAGCTGTGAGAAATCGTCAATCAACGCTGACCCATTAAGATGCGTTAAGCTGATTTTTTTGCTATAGCTGCTTTACGATAAACTATACGAGTTAAGAACATGAAGTTATTATTTAAAGAGCTAACATCCACTTATTTTAGCAGTGAAAGGATTCAGAAGTTAAATCAAATCAAGCATGCTTTGGACAGTAACTATCCTGATTCCCCTGAAATCCTGCAGAGCCAGAAGATGGTTATCGCCAGTTACAATTATCTCAGCGTTCCCATCATAAGCCGTTTCAATAATCATATCGTCTTTAGGGTCTTTTTTGACCGCCTCGAGCTTTGACTTCACACTTACAATTTCGGCTGACCTTGTCAGCGCGAGAATAATTCTGTTGATTTCGTTTTCGTTTGTTTTGAATTTTGGACGATGAAGTACAGTGGCAAGCTCCTTCAAGACTAAGTCTGATGTAATAATAGAGAATTGGTTCGCTATTCCTTTCCTTAAAAGCTCTCTTGATTTGCCGTCAGAAATTATGGCGCTTACCAAAACACTGGTGTCTAGAACAACCCTAAGCATTTAATCATCTTATTTTTTACTGGGACGGCCTTTCCTGACCTCTGTTATTTCTTTTTGAATTTCTTTTTCGGAAACGTTTAGTTCCTTTTTATCCATCATGTCAAAGATGTTGTCCCATTCTTTTTTTATGTCAGGAAGTTCGAGCTTTTTCAGTATGATAGTGTCGCCTTTGCCGTAGACTAGGAACTTATTTTTCGGTTTAATTTTAAGCTCTTTCCTTATTGACTGTGGGATGACTACTTGCCCTTTTTCACTGATTGTGGTAACTTCTGGCTTTTCTGTCATATTAACCAGTAAGAATAGTTTACTTTCACACTATTAATAGATTCCTAAAAAGAACCATACTTCCACCTTCAGCCACCCTCCACTGATTTAAAAGGACTTTTCTACGATGGTTTAATAGGCATAAACAGCCCAACCTGCAATTATTCAACATACAAAAAGCACCAATTCATGTTGAAAGTGCGGGACGTTGAGTCTATGCTGAACTATGTTGAATCATAGCTGGGGCATATTAGAAGCATCTAGTAGACTAGGGGGTTAGGCTTGTGCACACACAAATAGCCTAAAGCAAAAGCCAAGAACTAACAACATACAAATTATTAATTTTATTATGAACATCAGTACGCACCCATCTAACTCCATTTTAAACTGTAGAAACGGCAAGATTTAACTTATCAACCGTAGATTAAGAAATGAGCAGCATGAAAACTTTCGAGCAGATAAAAAGCACTTTAGCTAAGCATAAAGAAGAATTGAGGCAAAAATATAAAATAAAAGAAATAGGCATTTTCGGTTCCTACGTTAGAGGCTAACAGAAAAAACAAAGCGACATCGATATCTTAGTGGAATTTGAAGAAACAGCAGATTTAAGCCTTTTAGATTTCATTGGAATTGAGAATTACCTGAGTGATGTTTTGGGAATCAAGGTAGATTTGGTGGAAAAACATACTCTTAAACCAAGAATAGGAAAGCACGTCTTGGAAGAAGTTGTAAACATATGAAAAAAGAGCGCCGTTAGAAGCGTCCAAAGCACATTATAAGGTAAAGCAAAAATAACCTGTCTGCATCTTCCCTTCTGGGAGAACTCGGTATGATTAATGGCTTTAACCTTTTAGCTACAACTTCGCGTGGAAACGAGCGGCCTATGTGCAATGAACTGCTCTATCTGCTTAAAGAAGAGTTAGGCGATGCCCAGGCAGAAACCAGCAAAACCAAAATCAGAGGCTTAATCGTTGCCAAAACCTCATTGGACCCATGTGCCGTGATAGAAAAATTCCGCGCTATCCTCAAAGAGCGCCCATACGAGTTCCGCTACGCCCTGAGAATTTTGCCCATCGAAAGGGTTGTGCCAACGGATTTGGAAGAAATTAAACGCGTAACTGCTGAGTTAGCCGCCAGAATCGGCCAGAACGAGACCTTCAGGGTTACGGTTGAAAAACGCTTCACTACGCTTCACTCAAAAGATCTTATCGAAGCAGCGGCATCGGATATCAAGCGCAAAGCAGACCTTGAGAACCCAGACCGAATATTGCTTATTGAGGTTCTTGGAGCCTTAACAGGTTTGTCACTGCTTAAACCCAGCGACATCTTAGCGGTTGTTAAAGAGAAGATGCTTTAGGCTCAGAGCTGAGTTGCCAGCAGGGCTACTCGCTCGATAACCAAGTTAACCACTGCCTCTTCACGGTTTCCGTTTTTCATGACGGTCTTCAGCTCTTGGTCTGAAATCTGAAAGGTTTCGATGATTTTATGTTCCTTAAAATTTGACATTTCCAGTACTTTCTCGTCAGGTTCCACGCCGACGCAGGTGCTGATTGCCTGAAGCGTGGTTTTGATTTGGGGTGGGTCTTCGCCGATTATTATTACTGCCATGCTTGTGGTTTCGGGTTTGATGCCGCAGCGTTGGATAGCTTTTTGTATTTGCCGTTGGGCGGAAGCATAAAGCATTGTTTCCATGGCCAAACTCTTAGAAATATTGGTTTTGTTATGGAAAGCTTGCAACGCGTTTAGGGCTGCAAAATAAAGGTGCTCTTGCGCAGCGATTAATTGCGCATCGAAAAATTGTACATCAACGTTTTCTTGGGATTCTTTTCGGTTTGCCTTCAGGAACTCTTCTGCCCTGGCGAATTTTATGTTTCTGTACCCTGTTATCTCAGTGTATTTACCATACTCTTTTAGGTAATACAGCATTATTGGCTCCTGTTGCATTCTTTGAGCAATTTTTCAGCCAACTGTTTTGGCAAGCCTGCTTTCACAAGGTTTGTGATTTCCTTGCTCGTGGCGCGTTTGCCCTCCGCTTTTTGCATTATTCTCGCCATCGTTTCTTTAGCTTCCCACGGAAAAACTATCCAGTGACTTGTTTCTTTTTCAAAATAATCCGGCAGGGTTATGGTCCCGGGTTTGCAGTATATAGTAGCTATCCTGATTTCCTTTGCACCCTGTTCTTGCAAATGTTTTTTCGCAAGCTGCAAACTCCTGCCACCGTCAGAAACATCATCTACCAACAGAACTTTTTTGTCCGGCAGCTGAGTGTGGAGGCATTGCTTTAAAACTGGCTCTTTGCTTTTCTGGCCAATGCCAACGTAATATTCTATCGTGATTATTGCGAAATCCCTAGTTTCTAGTAGGTCTGCCAAGATACGTGATGGAACTAACCCGCCCCTTGCGATGCCGACGATAATATCGGGTTTGTAGCTGTCGCTTTGGATTTTTTGGGCTTGGGCAAGCAGCATGTCGTATATTTGGTTCCATGTTGGGACTTCATATTGGATGTTGGCAGCCATTTTTTGCCTCTTTTAAATTGGTGAGTTGTCAACTTTATAGTTGTTTAGTTTGTTAAGTCTTTTGTTTTCGAGAACATAAAAACGGCTTTAAAGCGTGTTTGTTAGAAAAAGTTTTTAATTTTATTTGCCCCGCATTTAATTTTTAAAAAATTGCATAGCATTATTGATTTTAAAACCATTTTTAAGGCATATTGCTTATTTTTCCAACTCTTTTATTGCAGGCGTGGTATTATTTATAAAGGAGTTGTTAGTAATTGATTTCGGGAGATAGGCGTCTGCAGATATGTTTCGTGATTCGTAATATGGTTTAAAAGCTTAGACGTCAATTTTGGTTAACAACAAAAGAAAGGTGTTTAAAAATGGCAAAGAATAACGACGAGAAGATTAAGCATGTGCTAACTGACCCAAAATTATCCGCTATTAAAGCGATGCTTGAGAAGGATCACGCTATTGACTGCCTGCTACTGCTTCATGCAGGCCGCGGCAAATGGAAAGATGCCAAAGATTTTATGCACAAAAACAAACTTACACTAAGCGATGGCACTTTCAGGGCTAGAATGATCGAGATTGAATCTTTAGGTTTGGCTAAAAGCGAACGCATCGATCCGCTCAAGAAATACTACGTCAAAACCGAAGCCGGCGAAAAACTAGCAAGACTTCTTCTCGAACTCTTCGACCAGCTTGAAGCTTAAAAACTCCGTTTCCAACAATTTTTTTATCTTTAACTCTTTATGTTTTAGTTCGTATTTGATTTTGACGTTTTGACTTATTGGTTGAATTATATTCGGGTTATGTCTTGCTGTAGTTGTGTTGAACAGATACATAATATTGTATAGTAAGTCATAATATTTATTAAGCTAAAAAGGGGAAATACATTCAGCAAACCAAAAATGGAGAGAAAAAAAATAAATGAATTTCAGGAAATTTAGAAAATTTAAGAAAAACGCAAAAGCCCTAAGCCCCGTAATCGCAACAATCATACTCATCGCAGTCACAGTCGCAGTCAGCGTTGTTGTAGCCGCATGGATGGGAGCACTCACCCTAGGATTCATGGGAAACGCAGAACAATGTACAGTTTCAAATCCGACATACGTTAGTAACCACGCTGTATTAGTTACGGTTCAGAACACAGGCAGTGCTACAGTGACTTTAAGCACTGCAAATATCGATGGAAATGCTGCTACAATAGGTAACGAAACTGTAAATAGCGTAACTCAGAATACAGGACCATGGACCATCGCAAAAGGAACGACTGCAACCTTTGATATCGCATTTACTAGTACCTCAATGACTTTCACAACCACTGCTCAATACACAATAAATGTGGTAACTGCTAAAGGCAACACTGAAGCCACCACCTACACATACATAGGCGCACCATCCGCTTAAATTTCCACAATCTTTAGACTTTGAATTCGGGGGTAAGGCGAAAACGAACCATCAATCTTCCCTTTCTCTTATTTCCTCTTTTGGAGGTGCAAAATCATGGTAACACAACTAAAAGAATACACGTCGGCACAGGCAATAGCTGACGATTTAGACAAGGATTTATCCGAAACCAAAAGCTTGCTGGGCGAATATCTGCGCCGTTTAGACGAAATCCGCACTTTAGCGGAAAAATCAAAAAAAGTCCGCGAAGTTATAATGAAGCTGGCAGGAAAAAAAACCAGCGCAGCAGAAACCCCAGGCGAAATAACAGTGGGTACACTAAACATCATCTTAGACGCTAATGCGTTCCACGAGTTAACAGCCATCGAAGCCGTCGTGCGAAGCCATCAAGAACGGCTGTTGGTCTTACAGAAAGTGCGCGACGCATTAAAATGGCTAGACCAACTTGGCGACACCGAAGGCCTCAAGTACCTAGTGCTGGAAGACGAAGGCATCCCACAGCGCATCCTATTCAAGATATCCTAAACCGCCGAGCTGGCAGGACCAAAAAGTGACTGAAAACTATTCAACTGCACTGCAAACAATCATAAATGAATTCAAAAACATAACCCCAGAAATAACC
>Ga0326728_10005338_pt1 | contig 36324 bp, 31 predicted proteins | sample MB3enrmetagenome_FD_207602 | JGI IMG/M metagenome (GOLD analysis project Ga0326728, IMG submission 207602) | Lab enriched peat soil microbial communities from McLean, Ithaca, NY, United States - MB31MN | ecosystem: Environmental > Terrestrial > Soil > Wetlands > Peat | place: USA: New York...
AGCATCTTTGGACGGAGCTGATGCATGCGTCGCATTGTCGACACCGGGACCTGGGGTATTACCTAAGAAATTCGTCTCCAAAATGGCTGACAAAGCAATTGTATTTGCATGCGCCAACCCGATACCCGAGATCTGGCCGTGGGAGGCAGAAGAGGCAGGTGCATCAGTCGTGGCGACAGGACGTTCTGACTTTCCGAACCAACTAAACAATTCACTGGGGTTTCCTGGAATCTTCAGGGGAACGCTTGACGTTCGCGCACGAACCATTACCGATGAGATGTGTCTGGCAGCGGCGGCTGAACTCGCTCAACTCGCTGAAGAGCGAGGACTCTCAGCGAAAAACATCATCCCGACAATGGACGATTGGGAAGTGTTTCCACGTGAAGCGACAGCTGTGGCCGAAAAGGCGGTTGAACAGGGCGTTGCGAGACTGAAGAAGACACGACAGGAACTCTACGAGAGTGCCCGATCCATCATCAAACGAGCTCGCGAACAAACGAGATACATGATGCGTGGCGGATTTATTCAGGACTTCCCCACTTGAATCGAGACGCCCTCGGCAGAATAATCAAGACTGGGCTTGAGCAGTCAGCCTTTAATTGCGATTTCCTTTGGGCACGATTTTGGAGGTTCATCAAGTGGCCAGTCGCACGATCGCCGTAATAGGCGGAACCGGAGATCAAGGATTCGGCTTAGTCCTGCGTTGGGCTAAAGCTGGTGAAAAAGTGATCATAGGATCGAGGCAACTACAAAAAGCTGAAGACGCTGCCAAGAAAGCCAGAGACATTCTGGGGGAAAACGCGAACGTTTCAGGAACGGAAAACCCTAAGGCTGCAGCTGCAGCCGACATTATAGTAATGTCGGTTCCGTTCGCTGCCCACGTTGACATGATCAAATCCGTCCATGACAGCATCCAGCCAGACGACATCTTCGTCGATGTCGTAGTTCCGCTCTCAACAGCAGTCGGAGGATCTGCATCGACCGCTCTCGGAGTTTGGGACGGCTCAGCGGCACAACAGGCCGCAAGATTGCTTCCTCCTCACACGAAAGTCGCGTCCGCATTCCACAACGTCGTCGCCGAAGCGCTTCAAGACATCGGTAAGAATGTGGATTCAGACGTTATTGTTTGTGGCGACTCTCAGGAAACCAGAAAGGCAGTGATGGAGCTAGCAACGAAGATACCCGGTGTTAGAGCCGTTGATGGCGGACGCTTAGAAAACTCACGAATCGTCGAACAGATCACAGCCCTCCTAATTGGAATAAACATACGATACAAGGTAAACGCCGCCGGAATACGAATTACAGGGATCCCATCCACCTGAGGTTAATGTCGCAGGAAATTGTGATTTGCCGCGCATAGTGGGTGTTGTAGGGAAACCTAACGTAGGAAAGAGCACATTCTTCAGCGCTGCAACTCTAGCCCACGTGGCAATCGCGAACTACCCCTTCACGACAATCAAACCGAATATCGGGATGGGATATGTTCGAACGCCTTGTGTCTGCCGAGAATTCAATGTGACGGACTCACCAGGCAATTCCACCTGCATCAATGGGATAAGACTCGTGCCGGTCGAGATTGTTGACTGTGCGGGACTTGTTCCCGGTGCATGGGAGGGCCGAGGTCTCGGGAATCAATTTCTAGACGAGATACGACAGGCCGACGCACTAATCCACATCGTCGACGCGTCCGGCTCAACGGATTCTGAGGGAAAACTATGCGACGCCGGTTCCCATGATCCCCGAGAAGATGTTCGATTCCTTGAGCATGAACTGGATATGTGGCTTCTGCAGATCATTAAGAAGGAATGGGATCGCGCAGTTAGACGCGTCGAAGGTGCTAAAGAAGACCTTATCATAATCCTGGAGGACAAACTAAGCGGCCTCGGGATACGCAAGGATCACTTGACCTCAGCGAAAGCGAAGATTAATCTGAATTTCGAGAAACCCGGTTCCTGGTCCGATGACGATCTCTTGAAGTTGGTCAGTGAACTGCGCGGTCAGTCGAAACCGCTCCTAATCGCAGCAAACAAAATTGATGTACCCCCTGCTGAAAACAACCTGAAACTATTGGACGGTATGGGGCACTTGGTCGTGCCGTGCTGTGCAGAAGCTGAGCTAGCGCTCCGAAGAGCAGCTGAGAAGGGAATGGTGACTTATGTCCCTGGAGATAGCAACTTCAGGCTTAATGAAAAGACTCCACCCAATACGGATCAGTTGAACGCCCTAACCCGCATAAAGGAAAAAGTACTCCTTCCATTTGGTTCGACAGGCGTCCAGGAATCTCTCAACTTAGCTTTCTTCAAACTTCTACAGATGATTACCGTATACCCTGTCGAGGACCCCGAGAAACTAACGGACCATAAAGGCAGGGTTCTACCTGACGCCTACCTCGTTCCATACGGTACGACAGCGAAACAATTTGCTTCAACGATACATTCCGATTTGGCAGCGGGTTTCCTTTATGCTACAGAGGTGAGGTCGAAGATGCGCGTCGCCGATGACTACGTCTTGAAGGACAGAGATGTAATATCGATAACGAGCACGAAAAGACATGCCTAACCGTGATGCTTCCTCATACCGCGTTTCTTGATCTGTTTGCTGATTAGAGCCTGTCTTACGAAAACCGCATGACCCGAGGGTACGTCCTTGTATACGATCGTACCTGGCCCAACGTGTGAAGAAGGACCGATTTTCACCCCGGGCATTATACTCGTGTTGATTCCAGTTTGCGATTCGTCTCCCATTATCGTTCCAAGCTTCTTTCTCCCCGAACTTAACAATCGTCCCTTCACCTTCATCATGACTGGCTCTTCGTCTAGGCGTATGTTTGCTGTTATTGTTCCAGCGGCAAGGTTACAGTTCTCACCGATTACACTGTCGCCCACATAGGAGAGGTGTGGGATTTTCGTACCATTCATGATCACACTATTCTTGATCTCGCAGGATGTCCCCACTACGACGTCGTTTCCAATGCTGGTGTAAGGGCGGATTCTTGCGTTTGGCCCTACCCTGCTTCTTTCGCCTATGTATACTGGTCCTTCAATGTAGCATCCTGATTTGATCGTAGCTGACTCTTCAAGCCAGACAGGCCCTTTCATCGCGGAACCCGGCTCCACAATCCCCCGGACTCGGTGGGTGAAGTTCATTAGAGTTCGTTCATTCGCTTCGAGAAGATCCCACGGTCTACCAACATCCATCCAATCTTCTCGATCGATTGTCGCGGCCTTGATGTCCTGTCCTTGATCGAGCAACCGTTGCAAAGAGGCGGTCAGTTCGTATTCATTCCTCTTCGACCGCGAGGTCTCTTCTATCGCACGGAATACTTGTTCGTCTAGAACATATATCCCAGTGTTCACCCACGCCTCTGCCGTATTTCTTCCAGAGGGTTTTTCGTGAATCCTTGCGACTCTATCGCCTTTCAGTTCAACCACGCCGTATTCGGCGGGGTTCGGCATCTGCACGACTCCCATAACCCTTGAACATTCTCGAGACTTCTCAACAACTCCGCCAATGCTTGATACGTTTGCCCACAAGTCTCCGTACATGGCAAGGAACGGCTCGGTGCCAACCGCGTCCCGAGCCACTCTCAGGGCTGACGCCGTCCCTGTCCACCTATGTTGACGTAGGTATTCGATCTTTACCCCATAAGTGCCTCCGTCACCGAGAACCTCCTGTATCAGCTCGCCCTTGAAGCCGACAACCATCAAAACTTCCTTAACCCCGCACTCGGCGATCGCTTTAAGAATGAATGAGATAATCGGCCGCCCTGCTATAGAGAGAAGATGCTTGGGTTTGGTTGTGGCAAGGGGCCACATTCGAGTTCCCTCTCCGGCCGCTAGAACAACCGCTTTCAAATTCTCTCACCGATCTGCTGGATCAACACCGCCAACGCTGACAATTGTATTGCTGAGCGTTTTAAATTGGAGTGTATATGGCAAGGGTTCCTAGGTGTCGTGGGTTAGGCATGGCCTTTGACGTTCTCTCTTTCCTTGCAGGGATTGCTGCAGGCGGTCTTACGGGGGCTCTTGGGGGAGCACTTTACGGCCTTGAGAAGACGGCGGACCTACAGGAACGCGTCCGACATCTGGCTCGGCAGATCGACTCTCTCAGCCCTAACCTATCTTCGCCCAGTGGCTTGAAAGATCCAGGTTCAAAAGCTAGGGTAACCGAGCTTCGCCGCGAGCTCGACGCAATTCATGAGGAAATCAGGAGAATGTACAAGCGCTCAACGAATTGACCTAGTTGGATCAGGCAGCGGCGGGCTTGGCCTGTTCCATGACCTGCGCGGCAGTTACCATAACTCCAGGCGGTATGGAGAGGACCCTTGATTTCCTTACTCCAACATGCCTGAGTGGTGCGATCTTCTTCGCGAGGTTGTAAATATCCGACCCAAGTTTGCCCAGGACCATTTCCTGCGATAATTGATCATAATTCAGACTGTTAGCTTTTTCTTCAACGATTTGGCGCATAACTTGGCGGACGCCGTGCTCCTGAGATGCATTTATTCTATCTCGGGTGAACGCAACTACTGAAATCCGAGTTGAGAACTGGTCTTTCGCAGTTGCGTTGAAGATGCCGTCCATTCGAGTGCTTCCACGTCTCACAAGGCTTCTCAGATAATCGCTGGCGTACTCGTGGGATTTGAGTATCGTATCAGCCCTATGGTCCTTCGTGTTGACGACCAGAAAGTACAGTTTTATCGACTGGTGGGCAAAATCGTTTGTTATATCATACAATGTTGTTTCGACGACGCGCCCAATTACCGCCGCGGGGAGTTCACACGGTATGCTCGCGACCACGTTTTCTCCGAAGTAGGGTGGGCTGTAGACATCATACCATTCCTTCAATCGCCACTTATCCCTAACTTTTTTCGAGGCTTTAGACAATGGTCTTCCACTTGAACTTCGGATTTTGGCAACGTACCGTTTGTGCCTTATTTAAAGCGTTCACAGCAGATGAAGTTGTAATTAGCGCTTTGCAATCTTCTTCAGCGATGTCTCCGTCGCTTGTATGCAACGGAAGACATCTTGCACTGTCAGTTGCAGAGTTTCAATTTTCATGCATCTCTTAACTTGAACAGTGAGGATTTGACCGTGCGTTTTTGTCGAGACGATCATTTGGCTGTTCGAGACCTTATCGTCAGGGGACAACGCGTTCTTTACAGCTCTGGCAAAGGATGGCGACGCATAACGAATGCGAATTTCTGTTTCATACATTGGTTTTCAACTGTGAGAGTAGCAGCTGATCGAGTTCCTCAAGGAACGGAACTGGGTCATCAGCCTTGATATGCGCGCCTGCAGCCACATTGTGTCCCCCTCCGAAACCTGCGTACTTCTTCGCCGTAATGTTCAACGCCGCTCCAAGGTTCATGCCCATCCCTAGAAGTTTCGCGGGGGCTCTCGCTGAGAGTTTGATACCGCCATCCTTGGCTTTAGTAACGACGATGATTGCGTGGTCTGGAGTTAGGCTACCCGCTGAGGATAAGATCGATGAGAACGCTCCGGTCATGCTCTCTTGTATTTGATTCTCGCCGCGTATTGCCCAAATTATCTTGAATTTCTGAATAGCATCTGGTGATTTTGTTAGCCACTCCATGTAAAGGGCCAGGGTTTTCCTGTAACCGGCGACAACTTCGTTCGCTTCGGTTAGGGCTGTCTTTCGGTCCCCTAGTCCAATGCTAATGCCTATCGAAGGGTTGCCGGTTCTCCCGCATGCATTCAAGAGGGCCGAGAATTCTCGCCCGTCTCGAGTCGGGCTTCCTTGCGGTTCGTTGATGAATGTGTACACGGTCCCAACCATGTCCAGCACTACGTTTGAGGGAAAGCCTTGAGTTGTGAGGTAGGCAATTATTTCGCTGAGAAGTTTCTGCTTCTCCTCCTGTGAGAGGTCAGCTGCAGTCCTAAACCGGTCCCCTTCTTTTACAGGAATCCCAGCCTTTGAGAGGAGCAGGAGGCAGTTGTCCTCCCGGCCACTAAGATTTGGTAGGTATGGCGAGGTCGTGTAGGCCAGGGCTCGGTATATCGGACGCGTCTCCCTGCCATACACAACTAGGTCGGAGTCAACCTTCGCATTGCCAGAGGATAGGGCATCGTCAACTAGGAGTTGGTTGAGGCCTGCCAGTGCCCTGTGTTCGTTCTTATCTTGCATATCTCCTAGCGCACCCACAATTCCTAGGGTGCTGAGGTCTTTGTTTCCGTCGTCGAGTGCTCTCGCGACAAGGTAAGTGACGCCCGCCGCACTGATCATGGTAGCACCGTCGATTCCAAATTCGTGTGGATTCACTTGGGCAATCTTCCCCCCTGCCTTGCCATCTGGTGGGTGGTGATCCAGAACGACGACCTCTTTGGCGTCAAGTCGTGAGTTTAGGAGTTCAGAATAACCGCTGCCAATGTCCGTGAAGATTACTATGTCAGGTTTGCCAGCGGATATCTCATCAACTATGTCTTCCCGGAGTTCTTCTACTATTCGGACTTTGAAGCGGGCGGACGCACGAGTGAGAACGGCGCCCATGATGCCGGCCGAAGAGATGCCGTCTGCATCATTATGTGATATTGCCGTGAAGAACGAGTCTGCTTGTAGATGTTTCCTGATTACTTCTGCAGCTTCTCTTGCACGTTCAAGGAACGCGCCACGTTCTCCGTCCCCGGGCATTTATTATGCCACTGATGCGACGACATGTTTGTATTGCCATTCTGGGCGGAGTTGCCCTCTAACCCTGTAATACTTCACTAGCCTGTGAATCTTAGATTCGATCATTGCCAGAGAACGTTTGTTAACGTGATCCTTCCGATTCTTCTCCAAGTGACGCCTGAGGTCGTCAGCCTTCTTTAGAAGTGCGGTCAAGTCTTCTGGAAGAGCCCCGGCCTGTTGACCAGGCTTCAGTATCTCCTGAACATTCTTTCCCGTGATCGACTTTACTAGGGGCACTCCATACCGGTCACGCATCAATACGCCGATTATACTTGCCGAGTTACCTTCCCGAGAGAGCTTGAGAACCAATGACTCCACCTCTTCTGGAGTATACTTAACCCACGATGGCGTTTTCTTGCTGATTGGTCGGGTTGAACCTGACCTACCTCGTTTGCTCGTGTATAGCCTGGCCGTTAATGCGCACACTCCGATTTGGAAATTCGTCTTAGTCTTCGACTCTTGGTTATTTAACTTGTCTAGGCGAAGATGAGCTTTCCTTCACTGAGAGCCAAGTGAAGAATTTTGCGAATGCCTTCGCTCTATGAGAGAGGAGGTTCTTCTCTAGCGTATTCATTTCTGCGAATGTTCGGCCATCAGCTTGCGTGGGCATGAAGATGGGGTCGAATCCAAATCCGAGGCTTCCCCTTGGTCTGCGAGCTATGACACCCCTTACCTCGCCTCTAAAGCAGACAGGGGGTCTTCTTGGTCTCGCGAATGAGACCACAGCACGGAAGGAGGCGCTTCGGTCTGTGGCACCTTTTAGCAAGTTCAGGACGCCATCACTCCCTATGGTCTTGAACACGTAGGCCGAGTAGGGCCCCGGGAAGCCTCGCAGGTTATTTACGAATAAGCCTGCGTCTTCCGCAACGACGGAACGCCGCGCTGTTTCGGAGGCGCATTTGGCTGCGAATGACGCTATGTCCTCTAATTCGTCTGATTGGATCTCGATTTTTTCAGTCTTCATCTGTTTCAGCGTTATTCCGAAGATTTTCGCTAGTTGGGTCGCTTCAGCAAATTTTCCTTTGTTTCCCGTTGCAAAGTAGATTACTGGATTATGCTCTCTCAAAGTATCTGCCTCGCTTTTCGATCTCTCGCATCTTGGTAACTGTTTCGATGCCTAGTTTCTTTCCCACTGTCGCGGAATAACCATGCAGAAAAGCCGCGAAGATTTCTTCGTGAAATTTGATATGGGTGCTTTTCATGGCGCGACTTAGTAGAAGCAGATCAACTCCACGATCCTCAAGCTCAGTTGAAAAATCTCCCAGCCCAAAGTCGATCAAGAAGAGTTTATCGTCAGCGCATAAGACGTTGGAGATAGTCAGATCGCCGTGCACTATGCCGCCCTGATGGATTAGAGCAACCATTCGTCCCAGCAGGTCGCATTGTTTGCGTCTCGTTACTGGCGAGACGGAGTACAGCTCCTCCTTCAACGTGGGTCCGTTCACGTAATCCATTACGAATGACGATGTTTCTGGATCGATGTGTTGGATTGCAGGAATCGGAACCCCAAGCTTCCGTGCCTCATGCATTAGGTTCGTCTCATGAACCGTCCTGCCCCGACGGATCGTTGCGTCCAACTGCAGGACGCGATATGGCTTCGGGAGCCGGGTCTTTCTGATCGCCATCGATCCACACCAGTTTTCAAGGTAGATCTCGGCTTCGGCTCCTTTGTAAATTAGTTTAGGAAGCTTGTTTTCTCCAGACAATGTCAACGTCCTCCAACCTCCATCTTGGCCTTACGCGCGATTCGGCAATAGCAATCGTTACACCGGATCGTAACGCCAGCATGCCCGTCCAAGCAATTTGTGGACCACAATCCCCAGCATATGCCTGATTGACGACGTGGGGCATAGCGTCATGCAGCCTCGCAACATCTGAAAGCTTCTTCTGAAGGGTCCTGTTCGCTGCCACACCTCCAGTTAGAAGTACCTCTTTCTTGCGGGTGTAGGCCAGGCTTCGCTCCACAGCTTCAGCGAGCATGGAACATGAAACTTCTTGCATGGAATAGCACACATCCTCAAGAGAAACTCCGGCCCGGAGTCTCGCGAGGGAAGCCGTCAACAAACCAGAGTATGAAACATCGTTTCCTTTCACCACATAGGGAAGAGATATGAAATTCTCCGATTTTGCGGCCAGCTTCTCGATCTCAGGTCCAGCAGGGGAGGGCAGATTGATCTCTCTCGCGAACATGTCATACAGGTTTCCGAGGGTGATGTCTTCCGTTTCACCGAATATGCGCCATTTCCCACCAGAGAAAGCTGCGATCGCCGTATGCCCCCCTGAAACTAACACTACCAGTGGGTCGTTTGCCCCCGTGGTGAGCGCGCCGATCTCGATATGCCCAATGGCATGGTTGACAGGGATGAGAGGAGTGTGGAAGAATGATGCGATTGACCTCGCAACAGTTGCTCCGACTCTCAGGCACGGTCCTAAGCCTGGGCCTAACGCGATTGCAACCCCGTCAAGTTGAGAGGCGTTAACGCCAGCATTACTGAGCGCACTGGAAATCACTTTTGCAGCGACCATGCTATGGTGCTCAGCGGCTTCTCGCGGATGGATTCCCGTTCCGGGAGCCGAGACGTACACATCACGAACATCCGACAGTATCTGACCCTGCTCAGTGACAACGCTTGCCCCAAACGTGTGCGCAGTCGACTCTATTCCTAGGCAATACAATGAGATCACGAGACTGGTTTGTGGACAGCGTTTGAAAAGGTTAGTTAAATTATATGCCATTCTTGGCGAAAAAAGCAGAAGGAGTACGAGTCGTTCCGGTCTGTGACTTTTGAAATCGTTAATGGTCAGTTTATCTTTATTGTTATTGTGGTTTGAAATATGGCCATTATTCCGCCATAGGGAGGGTCCATCCACAAAACCTGCACGATAAGGCTCCAGGGTCCACGCGTTGCTGGCGCTGTAACCGTGTTTGTTGCTGGGCTGGCTGGAGCAGTGGATAGGATTTCAGAGCTATTCGGCAGCAATATGTTGACGATCACCTCATCGTAATCAGTTACGCACAAGAGAGCGCAAGGGCTACTTGTTACCGTCGTGATTATCACTATCTTCTGTCCTGCAGTTGCATTGCCTGGATATTGGTTCTGGACGCCTGGTTGAGCAGTTTGGGCTTTTACTACGGCACTTGTCATAGATAGAATTACTGTGACCGCTAATACTATTGCAATTTCTTTGAAGTGTTTCAAACGTACCCTGCGTCCAATAGCCAACTCTTCTCACCATGTGGGCAAGTACCGTGTTCGGGTTCAATCTGGCTGATGTTTTGGATAGGCTTAATGTTCCCAAAGTTTCCAATCCGAAGTAACAGGTAGCTTCTATCCTGATCCTGCAAGAGAGGGAGGCACAGCGGCTTCCTGGGAAAATGTCATTCCAGTTAGGCCGCTGAAATGGCTCATTTCTTGGTTGCTGTGCAGCTATTCGGTGTTTGTCATGGTTGCTGAAGGGCTAGAGGACCGAAGCCTGCAGGCAACCGTACAGCTAAAGATATTTTCACTTCATGATTTCTTTCGGCAATCGTGAGCCGACCCACTGAAAGTCCCCTACCCTTGAGTTGGCATAGTAACGTTCAATCGTTTCATTTTGAGTTCTATTGGGATTGTTCGTTTGGGAATCACGAAATTCCTATAGGCCGATGCTAACGCCCCTCAAACCATCTGTCTTTTCTCCGAAAAGAACAAACCACGAGTATCGATTCAATTTACAACCGAAATCCCCAAACGGGCCCCAGACTTTACGCACAAGTTGAAGCCACGAAGCATTTGTGACTCTGCCTAGCTTCACCGTAAACATCCAAAAATTTCTGAAAGCGGGCAGTTCTATTGTAGAGTTAATTGTGCACTGAATCGATAACTAAGGCATGAAGCCCCAGACGTTAAATTAAAATAAGTTGTAGATCGGTGGGGGAGTGAATGGTGTTGTCCGTGAAAGGTGACCGGGAAATCGCACAGTAGCTTTCTAGCACGAGGAAACTGGAGCTCTGAATCTGTTCTCGGCATTTCCGAAGACCATTCAGTGATATTTCTGGTAGTTGAGAGGATTTGGTAGCAAAGAGCAAGTACGTCGGTGAATTATCCAAGCAATACGACCACAAGGCAGTGGAGGCTGAGGTCCAAGAACTCTGGGACCGCGAGCGCACATATGAACTGGTAAAGAAAGTTAGGTCAAGTGGGAAGAAATTCTACTTCCTGGACGGACCGCCGTTTCCAAGCTCCGACACACCACACATAGGCACTTCCTGGAATAAGGTTATCAAAGATACTGTGATCCGATACAAACGTTCTCGCGGATTCAACGTTAGGGATCAACCCGGGTATGATTGTCACGGGCTTCCAATCGAATTGGCGATCGAGCAGAAGTTTGGGGTCAAATCCAAGAAGGAGATCGAGAGCTTCGGCTTAGAACGGTTCATCTCAGAATGTAGAAAATTCGCTGAAACAAACGCCGCGGCTATGACTGGCGCGTTCCAGAATCTCGGAATATGGATGGACTGGAACCAGCCTTACATGACGCACCTGGACTATTATATTGAATGCGACTGGTGGGGCCTGAAACAAGCATGGTCAAAGGGGCTGTTCGAGCACGGGCAACGAGTCGTACACTGGTGCCCACGATGCGAGACCGTACTCTCTGATTACGAAGTTGTCTTAGAATACAAGATGCTTCGTGACTCATCAATATACGTAAAATTCCCAATTGTGGACAGACCGAACGAGTACATCCTAATTTGGACAACCACCCCATGGACACTGCCATCGAACGTCGCAGTCATGGTGAACCCTGACTTCCAATATGCTCGGGTTAGGTCTGACGGCGAGACCTACATATTCGCAAAGGAACGAATAGAAGCAGTTGCGAGTGAGACTGGCCACTCATTCGAACTCTTAGACACTTTCCCAGGCAGCAAACTTGAAGGGCTCAGGTACAGGGGCCCACTAGAGAATCTTGCACCCGTCCAACTCAACCTGCAGAATGCGCACCGCGTCGTCCTCAGCAAGGATTACGTCACGTTGACGGAGGGAACCGGATGCGTTCATTCGGCACCTGGGCACGGTGAAGAAGATTATGAGGTGGGCACGCGAAACAGCCTACCCGTACTCATGCTCGTCGACGACCAAGGCAAATTCGTTCCTGAAGCAGGAAAATACGCAGGAAAATCTGTCAGGGATGCTAATCCCGAAATCATTGACGATCTGAAGTCTCTTGGAGTCCTACTATATGCCGGAGAAATCGAACACCGCAGCCCCGTCTGCTGGCGCTGTAAGACTCCATTAATAATTCGCGCAACACAACAGTGGCTCATACACATCGCACAGTTGAAGGACCTCTTCATCAAAGAAGTTGATTCTACGCCCTGGATTCCCGCATGGGCAGGCTCAAATCAATTCAAAAACTGGCTTCAGGGCCTAAAGGACTGGGTCATCTCTCGACAACGGTTCTGGGGCACCCCACTCCCGGTTTGGAGTTGCACGTCATGCGGGAAGGACAAGATCATCGGTTCAAAGCAGGAACTTCTGGACAACGCGGTATCCACAGTCGATTTACCGACCCTACACAGACCTTGGGTGGACGCGGTTAAGTTACGCTGCGATTGCGGGGGCGAGATGATTCGTGTACAGGATGTCATCGACGTGTGGTTCGAATCTGGGGGAGCGTCGTTGGCGTGTTTGGGCCACCCTGCGAACGCAAAGGAGACGAAATTCTGGTGGCCCGCAGATTTCATAGTCGAAGGACGCGACCAGATAACCGCGTGGTTCTTTGGATTATTAAGACATGGAATCGTCACGATGGGCAGGTGCCCCTACAAGACCGTTCTCATGCACGGGTTCGCACTTGACGCTCAAGGCCGTGAGATGCACAAGTCGCTCGACAATTTCGTGTCTGCTAACGAGGTCGTAGAGAAATTTGGACGAGACGCGTTCCGGTACTACGTACTACAAACAACGCTTTGGGAAGACCTGCAGTTCTCATGGGACGCAGTTCGCCAACACCAAGGCGACCTTAGCACCATATGGAACACGTTCGTCTTTGCAAGCACCTACATGAGTTTGGATAAGTTTGCGCCCGCGAAGCTTTCGTTGAAGCGACTGGGGAAGAGCCTGCGGCCAGAAGATCGGTGGCTGCTGAGTCGAACCCACCGCACCATCAAAGAAGTAACCTCGTTAATGGATGATTACAAGATCCACGAAGCACTACGTGAGCTCAAAACGTTCCTCGTCGAGGACTTAAGCCATACCTACATACGGTATGTTAGACGCCGGACCTGGGTAGAGAAGCGAACACGAGACAAGCAGGTCGCATATGCGACGCTTTATTCAGCCCTCAAGTCCGCCCTCATCATGCTTACGCCAATCATTCCCTTCCTCACAGAATCGATCTATCAGCACATGCTTCGGAACGCGGAGCCAAAGAACCCCGAGACGGTGCACCTTCTCAAATGGCCCGAATCTGACTCAAAGTGGATAATTGATTCCATAGAGGACGAAATGAAAGCAGCCCAGAGCGTGATCTCTACCGTAGCTGTGGTTAGAATGGATAAAGGCCTGAAACAAAGACAGCCCGTTCCGCAGATATTGGTAACCAGCGATTCCAAGACCCTTAAGAACGCACTGAAGACGTACGCGGTCCTATTGCGTGAACAAGCGAATACTCGACGCCTTAAACTGGTTTCGAAGGATTCACTCTCAAGGCTCAATGATTCAGAGCGATTCGCAAAGACGGACTTCTCGGAGGGTACGCTTCTAGTTGACCTCAAGTTGTCAAAGAGTGAATTGGCTGAGGGATTGGCTAGAGACGCTGTCCGAAGAATGCAACAGATGCGCAAGGAGATGGATCTGAAAGTGGATTCATTCGTCCACGCCTACGTTGTGACCCCCACGAACAAGGAGGCTAGTCTACTCAAAATGAAGAGCAGCTACATTGCAGGCGAAGTCCGAGCGAAACAACTCAAGATAACGACAGGCGAAATGCAGGTGCGCCAGCCCTACTATACTAAGAGATGGCAGATTGGCGGAGCGACTTTCGAATTCGGACTTTGTGAGACTTCGAAACTAAACCGAAAAACAACTGCGTAATCCAAGAGCTCTCTAGAGAGGGACTTCGATATAGAGACGCTCTAGCAGCTCCTTGTATCTATTTCGGATAGTGACTTCGGTGACGTTAGCTATTTCCGCTATTTCTCGTTGAGTCTTCCTCTCATTCGTCAGAACGGTTGCGATGTAGGTCGCTGCAGCGGCGATCCCAGTGGGACCCCTGCCGCTAGTCAGCTTCATCTCCCTCGCGATCTCTAGTATCTTGATAGCGATCGCCTCAGCTTTTCCCGAGATGACAAGCTTGTTACTGAACCGCGCCGCATAATTCCTGCTGGTCGAAGGTGGTACGAATGCTTCTAACTCTCGGACCATGAATCTGTAGCTTCGACCAACATCCTTCTTGTTGAGACTCGAGGAGGACGCGATTTCATCGAGCGTTCGTGGGACGCCGCATTGTCTGCAACTCATGTAGATAGCGGCGGCGGTGACGTTATGAATCGACCTCCCACGAATGAGCCGTTTCTTTATAGCACGTCGATAAATCACAGAAGCAGTTTCAAGGATATTCTTCGGAACGTTCAGAGTAGAAGCGAGTTTGCTTAGTTCGGCCAGTGCGACCGCAAGGTTTCGCTCTGTTGCGTCGGAGACTCGAACTCTACTCTGCCACTTGCGCAACTTGTACAAATCAAGCCTTTGAGTCGCAGTCGCGCGTTTTCCAAGAACACGCCTGTCACGCCAGTCGATAATAGTTGAGAGACCCTTGTCATGGATCGTGTAAGTGAGTGGAGCACCAACGCGAGTTCGGCTTTTCTTTTGGTCGTCGTCGAAAGCCCGCCATTCGGGTCTCGTGTCAGCCAATTTCTCGGCGATTACGTAACCGCAAGCCATGCACACAATCTCTGCAGCCTCGTAGTCACGCATCAGCTTTGGCCCGCCACACTCCGGGCAAATCCGGATCTTAGGAGCGGCCTGCAGCGATTCCCCTAATTCATCCTCGGATTCTTCCGACACTATCTCATCTACTAAGCTAATCGAGCGAGTAAACGATGCGGTGGACGAATTTTGCAGGCGAAGAACTTGCGGGCCTAATAGACACGTATGGGGCCGACACTGGTCCGAAAAGGTCTTGCACTTTGCCAATTTCCTTAAGCTTACTATCGCAAGTTCGCGTTCCAAGTTTAACGAAGCGGGCTTCTTCGCACTTCACTATGAGGCTGCGGCTTTTCGACAAATGAAGAATTTTGCCCAGCCTCCGCAAATTGCCTTCGTCACTCCCGCCGTGGACCACCCGACAAGCCCCAGCATATTTAAACGTAGATATCTTTGTCCAGATCTTTCAATCGCGGCAACAATTATTACAACGAAACTGACATGACAATCGTCATGTTTTTTGTCAAGACGCGACCGGAACTAAGCAAGCGCGTTCAAGGGACGACACGCCGAGAAGTTTCAAGTTAACTCGTACGTTAATCAGATAATTGTTGATATGGATCGTAGAACCATGGAACCCTGAACGTTTTTTACGAAGCTGAAGGCACCTAGATTTCAAACGGTAGCTAGGGTCCGATGATAAAGGGCGTCGTTCTAACAAACTTCATGTCCTACGAAAATTCCTATGTCCCCCTAGAACCGGGATTAAATTTAATTTGCGGACCCAACGGCGCGGGTAAATCATCCATCCTACTCGCAATCTCAGTCGTCTTAGGGCAGGCGTACACGGAAAGGTCGAAGCGACTAAGCGACCTCATAAAGTGGGGAACAGATGAAGCCAGAGTGACTCTAATTCTGGACAACAGCGGCGAGAAGAAGCCTTTTCCAAACTTCCACACCGATCTTGTCACCGTGACTAGAGTCATAAAAGGCAACGGCACCTACTACTACCTCCTCCAAAACAAACCCGTAGCAAAATCTACGGTTACCGACGTTCTGCAATCCAGGGGCCTAAACCCAGACAACATCCTGGTCATCATGCATCAATTCATGGTCGGCCGATTCGCTGCAGTAAGCCCCCAAGACAAAATGAAAATGCTTGAAGAGGCTGTAGGGTTCCAATCGTATCGCGAAGAAGTACTCGACGCGAGAAAACGCCTGGAGAGCGTGATGAGCGAAGAACAGTCGCTGGTACAGGTTCTGGAATCCACGAAGGAAACGCACGACTTTTGGAAACGTGAATACGACCGCTACCTCCAGAAGCGGCAACTCGAGACTAAGCTGAACGCGTTGAAGCAGGAGTTGCTTTGGAGCAGAATACAAAAGAAAAAAGACTCTTTGGCACATATTGAAGAAAGGATAGAGTCGAAAACAAGAGCCTTGCAGTCGATTGACAACAAAATTCAGGAGCTGGCAGACTCTAAGAAGAAACGCCAAGCAAAATATGACGAGCTGAACCTCGGACGGATGGGATTAGAAGATCAACGTGTCGAGCTTGTCAAACAGATCACGACACAAGAACTCAATATAGAGTGGACGACCAACCTACTCAGCCACTTTCATTCCACGGAAAACGCATCAACAGAACCGACCCCACCGCAAGAACTTCAAGACCTAGACAAATTGAAGCTCTCTTGGAAAGAGACTGCTGAGGAATCCCAGAAGAAACTGCAAAGAGAAAAGGAGAAGGCGTCAACCCTCGGCGAGAAGATCGTTGATGCGAGCGGCCGTCTCGAGGATGCACTCACACGCCTTATCGATACGAACGTTGAGTATGAGGTTTCCGGGTTCAAGAGGAAACTCTTGACGGAGGACGTGGCCGACCTGCAAGCACAGGTTCGCCTGGCCAAAGAAGAGTTAGACCCGATGATTGCCTCCGCCGAGAAAACAGGAGCACAGACAGGGTCACCCCGAAAAACCTTCGACATCATGCTCGAAATCGGCGCCGTAGAAGAACAGATGAAACCCTTGGCCGCACTATCTGAAGACGTCGAGCGCATGTACTCATCATACGCAAAGGTCTACGAAGATTTGAAACTCAAAGCCGACCAAGTGGCCATTAGCCGACAAGAAGTTCTCTCCGAACTCGATAAGCGGTTGTCAAGGTGGCGCGAAGTACTGGCAAACTTCTTGGAACAATTGACTGGACGATACGCTGAGATTCTACGAACAGTCAGTGCAACAGGTTCGATCCGACTCATATCTTCACGTGATATCGAAAAATGCGGGCTGGAGATATTGGTGGGTTACAAGGGAAACAAACCCACCCCCCTTGACGCCTTTACCCAGAGCGGCGGGGAGCGCAGCATTGCGATGATGGCGTTCCTACTCGCATTGCAGCAGCACATAACGTCCCCGTTCAGGGCGATTGATGAGTTCGATGTTCACATGGACCCAAAGAACCGTGAATCAGTTACGCAGCTGATTATATCGAATGCCGCGGCTATGACTGGCGGGCAGTACGTTGCGATTACACCGGGGCAAGTGAACGTCACCGACCAGACCCACGTAATCGTGGTGCAAAACGTGGGCGGTTCGTCGGTAGTTAGTGAGTTGAAGTAGAATTGACCGAGAAGCCAAAAGCGAAGGGCGGCCGTCAAGTACTGGCCGCGGGGAGAAAGGAATTGAAGGAAGTCATCGACACCTGTAACGCCATCGAGCGAAGAAAATTCAACCCATTCTTCCTCGATGTCAAGCTTGGCGTTGAGACACTTCGCCAATACTTTCCTCACTGGGAAGGGTTCGAAGACCACTGCCTCGACGCCCACGCCCTGAACCGACTCTCGGAGGTCGTCAGGCTGCAAAATACACAGTTAAAGTTTCAATCAAGCGCACTCTACGCTGAACCAGAGTTTGTGGCAAAGAAATTCCAAAGAATGAGCGAGAAGAGACTCGCCGAAGTATTCCTGCAAAGTTGGCATCCAATCGCTGAACTGGAACAACTTACGAACGAAACAGTCTCTGCCGGCCTTGACTACTGGAACCTCCTCCTGCCCATTCAAGAGAGGTGGAAACGACGAGCGTACCAGCGTGGAAAGAACCCAGAGACCGCTGATTCCGGGACTCTGACCGGCCTTGGAATCCACGGTGAGGAATTCGGGAAACAATTGATTGGATTATGGAACGAGCTGCGGCAAATCCACAGCGCTGATCAAAGAGCGGTGGACTACTGGCGCTTTGTCAAAGGGCCCAACCACCAAGGAACAGTGCAACGTGCATACTTTGTGAGTTTCCTAGTCACCTATGGTTACGCCAAGCTACAACTCGAAGGCGATCAGATTTCATTGATACCCACGGAAAAGCCCTCTGAGAAGCCACTCGAGGGCGGGACCAGCTTCCCCATACCCATCCCCAAGGAGGCATAACCTCATGGAACAACCAGAAACAAAGAGCTTCTATGCGGACAAACTGAAGCGGGCGATTCACCTACTAGTGTTCCGCCGCGGAAAGATGCCGGGCGCGAGAGAGTGGGAATTGAAAGAGAAAGTTGGCAAGAACTATGAGCAGGTACTAGAGCAGCTCAACCAGATGTTATCGGAACTTGATTTGGAGGTCAAGAAGGTTACAGAGCCGTCCACTGGGCAGATTACTGAAGAGGGCACGCCCGTTCCAATGGACGAGGCTAGGTACTACGTGGCTCTGAAGGGCTCGCTGGGGTTGAAGGAAGCCAAGATGATTGGGTGGCGAATCGATAACCTAGCCGCACTAAGCGGCGCAATCTCATACCTGATCGCAAAGCAAGGTAAGGCCCCACGCGACGAAGTGGAGAAAGTGATCGCGCAGAAGTACGGGCGTTGGAAAGCTGCGACATTGGTAGACGTTTTTCTGAGGACTGGCTACCTTGATGAAGATGATGCTGGTGTCATGGCCCTGGGTTGGAGAACCAAGTCAGAAGTGAACCTTCCCGCTTTGATGACGAAGATGACTGAGGGTAAGGTTTAGTCAGCCGTCGTCTCCGTGTTCGAAGTCTGTTTGAGAAAGTCATTCGGGTACTTCTTCCTCGAAACAAAACCCTTCACATTCCCACGCTTCACATGCCCCGCCAACGCCAACAGCTGCTCTCGTTGCGCGTAATGGTCATGCACCTTGCTTCGCCCCAACACGGTTAGAACCTGCCCGAGAAAGAATGTTGGTAGCCGTTGCTTATTGCACATCGGGCAGGTGCAACTCAGGCGCGCCCCGTACTCGTGGTTCCATTCTTTCCGTTTGAAGACCCCCCAGTTTGTGGAGTCAAACATGTTGATCTTATCTTTGGTAAGTGGTATGGGAGGTGGCGGAACAACCCATCTGTTGAAACTGTCAACGCCGAATAAGGGAAGCATCATTCCCTCGGAGCATCGGAGATATGCTCTCGCGAATCGAATCTTAGGTGGAATCTGGAATGCGTGAACCCAAAGTTCAGGATCCTTCTTCTTAGCCTCTTCTAGTGAACGAAGCGCTTGATAGTAGAATCCCCCCCTCATATCGAACCCAAGGGCTTTCACCCCCCTCTTGAGTAACGGTTTCAGACTCTTCTCGAAATCATCCGAAGTTGCCGCGGGTGAGAGCACAGGCATTAGTGGCTTATCCAAACCCCTGTTGTCCACCCATCTTTCAGCGAATTTGTACAGCGCTAGAAAGTCGGCAGGAGAGACCCCTGGACTCTGCTGGACGGTGATAACGTCCATGTCAGCGAAGTATTGGAGGTCAAGCACGGTGCGCAGCTCCGCTGACTCGGTAAGAGCCGCTTCCCCTTTCAGAACTAGAAACAACATGCTCAGCGCGTCTTCGTGAGCGCTCGTTTCACGGGCTAGCCGTCTCGAGAATTCCTTGAGAAATTCCTCCTCCTTCAGAATCCGCTCCAAGGTCTCCGGGTAGATCAGTTTACCCGCGACAATAATCTCCGTTGGAAACTCTTGCTTTAGCCCTACCAGCCTTGTTGCATTCAGTTCAGTTGTTGTGGCGAACTTGTTTGGAAGCGTTACCTTAGCATTTGAATAGCTTAGCAGCCCACTTGTCATTCCGGTCTCTTCGTCGCTTTCTATGTTTTTCTTGAGAAGGTCTGGCATGAATGACCACCATGGAGGACGGGATAATTCACGATGCATCTTACATTAAAACTCAGACATGTGAAGTAAGCGTTTCTAATCCTTGACCGTTATTTCTATAACAAGCTTCTCTGGTTGCGACGCGATCTTCATTGAAGTGATAGCGTAGTCGTCCTGCATTAAGCAGCCGATTCATGATTCTAATTTTGTCTCCGGGAATCGGTTGAACCTTGAGCTCCTCTGCTTGGGTCACGCAGCTGGAACATATCCAGTAACTTTTCTTGAGCAGGGTTCCTTCCTGCTCGGGGTTGTCTTCATACCTGACTTTATGGCAGATTTGGTCGTTGATCGCCTTACATTTTTGGCAGTAGCACCTTTCGGAGATTTGAATATGTTTGCCGCTACTGGTGATCATGATGAGTCTTCTAACAACTCGAAACGTTTTGGATTTAGCTTAGAGAGTCGGAAGAAAGTGTCAAGCTCGCGGGTAAGCTGTACCGGAGGTCTGAAATGCTTAATAGGTCGCCGTCTATGGGTACGCGGATTCTTGAATTCTGAAGGGATTTGTCTTGGGCGAAGAAGTTGAGCTGCCACCACAAGTCCAAGAACAACTAGTTCGTTTACAGCAGCTCCAGCAAACGCTGCAGTCCGTTTCATCCCAGAAACAACAACTGGAGCTTGAGCTCAATGAAACGGATAAGGCGTTGGCGGAACTTGAGAAGTCGACTGATGAGACACCAGTTTACAAGAGCGTCGGTAGCATACTGGTTAAGTCAAATCGACTGACCCTGCTCACAGAGTTGAAAGAAAGGAAGGAACTGCTCACAACACGAGTTACGGTATTGGGTAAACAGGAAGACCGAACAAAAGAGCGACTGAAGGAAGTTCAAGAGAAACTCCAAGAACGACTTCAAGGACCCAGAACCCCGACCCAACAGTAGCAACACCCCCGGTGCTTGGCTACAAGCCACCTCGGCAACGTAGGGATTGAAAATGACCATCGAATTGATACGAGCCCCAACAGACGAAGAAATTGAACAAATGTGTCTCGCAGCCGAAGACGCGGCACGCAGACATTTGATGTCCAAGATACCATTGAAGCGCCTCAGCGACCTTGATGTGATGGTTGAAGCGGTTGGTGACAAGCCGTTGATGCTCTCTGTCGACGTCGCAATTGAGCTGACAAGCGGAAACGATGACGTGGACCCTTTAGTCGATGACGCTACTGACCTAGCGTTTTCCGCGGCGGAAGCGAAGGCAAGGGAGCTCAAACTATGCCTGGATACGCCCGCCTAGTCAAGCTCCTCAAGAGCGCTGATTCAGTACTCGTACTTGGGCACCAAAACGCCGACCCGGACGCTGTCTGCTCCGCCTACGCGTTCTCTCTTCTCGCTAAACGGGTTAATAGAAAACTCAAGCTAAGCTTCGCTTCCCCAGATGGCGTGAGCAAATTATCTAACCAAATTCTGAGAGCGGTCGCATTAGAAGTAGTGGAGAGCCCAGACCCATCGAATGTCGACCTCATTGTGACGGTAGATACTAACACATTACAGCAACTTGGAAACCTGAAACGCCCGGTTCTTGACTCTCGGAAGCCTTTGGTTATGATCGACCACCACGCACCCCACCCGGAGAACGTCAAAACAGCGACCTTCGTCATTTGCGATGACAGAGCCACCTCAACTTGTGAGATGATTCTTGATATGCACGCAAAGCTGCACATACCTCTGAGCAGGGCTGCGAGCCAAGCGCTCCTGATCGGGTTAATAGTCGAAACCGGCCATCTCACAATCGCTACGCGCCGTACGTTCCATTCTGCCTGTTCTCTCATCAAGGCCGGTGCAGACCCGGAACCCGCACTGGCGATTACTCGGTCGGCGATGGACGATTCGGAACGAATTGCTCGATTGAAGTCTGCGCAGCGTTTGAGGATGGAGCGAATTGGCAAGTGGGTCGTTGCAGTGTCAGACGTAGGATCTTACCATGCTTCTGCAGCTCGGGCGCTCATCGCTTTGGGCGCTCACCTTGCAGTAGTTGCGGGGAAGAGAAACGATGAGTTAACCGTTAGTTTCCGTTCAACGCGAGAATTCGCGTCAGAGACCGGCTTACACCTTGGAAGAGACTTGGCAAACCCTCTTGGGATCAAAATGGGCGGGATGGGAGGTGGGCACTCCACCGCTGCGGGGGCGAATGTGAAGGGCGAAGTTGACCAAGCGCTGAAACTGGTTTTGCGTATCCTCCGAGATTACCTGGCGCAGCCAACAAAGGCTAATACTGTGCCTTTCGGTAATGCGCAGGCTCCATCTCAGACTGGAGTAACTACCCAAGAATGAGAAGACGAGTCCGCAGAGGCAAATGCAGTGCCGGCAATCTCAGCACGGAATCTCTCATTCAAGTACGCTGGCGCTGAAGCGCCGTCGATGGAAAACGTATCGATCTCTATAGAGAAAGGCGAGTTCGTAATTCTAACGGGACCAAGCGGTTGCGGGAAAACGACACTATGCAGGTGCCTCAACGGGCTCATTCCCAACTTCTACTCTGGTGACCTTACAGGTGATTTAGAGGTTGATGGGCTGAACGTAAGCGGAAAAACAACTGCGGAACTTGCATCACATGTCGGTTTTGTTTTCCAAAACCCTGAGAATCAACTCTTCTCGTTATCAGTTGAGAGAGATGTAGGATTCGGGCTGGAGAACATGGGCGTTCCCAGAGAGGAGGCGATCGAGCGAGTTCAATGGGCAATGCGAGCTACGGGCATCTTTGACCTGCGCGAAAAGGCGCCCTACGAGCTGTCAGGTGGTCAACAGCAGCGCGCGGCTATCGCAGGCATCCTTGCAATGCGACCCAAAATCCTAGTTCTCGATGAACCTACGTCCTTCCTCGACCCCAAATCCGCGGAAGAGATCGTCGCCGTTATAGCGAAACTGAGCCATGACATCGGGCTGACCACGCTACTCGTCGAACATAGGTTGGATATTGTTTCACGATATGCCAACCGAGTAATTGTCATGGACAGAGGCAGGGTGGAGTTAAACGGAGCACCGAGCGAGGTCTACAATGATCGAGCAAGATTGATCGGAGTTGGCCTTCCGAGAGTTACGATGCTATTTCATCTCCTACGCACGGAAGGATTCGATGTGACCAACCCAATCACCGTCGAACAAGCCTCAGACGACCTTAGAAGGCTCTTAACCAAATGATCTCCATCCAAAACGTCACCTTCCACTACCCAGACGGGCTCGACGTTCTTCAAGGAGTAAATCTCGAACTCCGAGATGGCGAGTTCGTCGCGATAATGGGGGAAAACGGCGCCGGCAAAACAACACTGGTAAAAATGTTCAACGGCCTACTAAAGCCGGATAAGGGAATTGTAACGGTTGACGGTATCGACACGCGTAAGAAATCTGTAGCTCAACTCTCGCGAGACGTCGGCCTAATCTTCCAGAACCCCGACAATCAACTGTTCGCTGAAACCGTGGCCCAGGAATTAGCGTTTTCTCTTAGAAACTTCGGGTTCAGCGAAGATGTCATTGAGAGGCGCGTAACCTCCATTCTAAATACCTTAGATTTGGAGCGCTACGAGAAATCCTCGCCTTTCGTTTTGAGCGGTGGGGAGCGGAAACGTGTAGCCCTGGGGGCCATTCTTGTCTGGGACCCAAAGCACGTGATAATGGATGAGCCGACAATCGGCCAAGATTACCTTCAGAAGGATCGACTTAGGAACTTCATCATGCAACTTGTTTCTCAGGGAAAGACGGTCATAATTGTTACCCACGATGTAGAATTCGTTGCTGAATGCAAGCCCCGGGTCGTGTTGCTATCCCATGGAAAAGTCATCGGCGACGGCTCAGCCACGACGATCCTCACGAACTCGTCCCTAGTCAAACAAGCGTCCCTTGTGCTACCACAGATCTCAATCCTCATGAAGAACTTGGCGGACCTCGGTGCCCCCTCGGAAATCATCGACGCATACTCCGCCAAAGACTTCGTAGTCGCAAGAATGCGCGAAAAAGCGGAGGCTCACGCGCGACCTCTGAAGAGTTGATTTGATTTGTCGCTTAGGTTCGTTCAAGGGTTCAAGTTCACAAAACTCGATACCCCAATGCATAGGCTTGACCCACGAAGTAAGTTCATTCTAATGCTCGGATTCTTCGTTTCGTCGCTGATGTTTACAAACATCTTCGCCCTCCTGATTGTCTTTGTTATGCAGGTGCCCATAGTTTTGGTCGCGAAGACGGTAAAACGTTGGTTACAGTCGATGCGCGGCGTGGCCATCTACGGAGGCTTCATTTTCATCATGAACATGATTTTCGGCACTTCACTCGTACAGTCAATAGCCTTCTCAATTCGATTCCTCGCCGTTGTCTCAGCATTCTCCCTATTCTTCATGACAACCTCCGCAGACGACCTGGGACTGGCGCTGGAACAGATCCACGCTCCATACTCGATTGCATTCACCTTCACTACGGCGGTTCGGCTCGTGCCAACCATGGCAGTGGACGCCCAGACAGTTGTAGATGCTCAGCGTTCCCGCGGCCTAGAGCTGGACAAAGGGAACTTCATGAAACGCATCCGTAACTACGTCCCAATCCTAATCCCACTCATAATTTCGGCGATACGGAGAAGTGTTGAACTCGCCGAGGCGTTGGAGGCACGAGCCTTTGGTGCAACAGAGAAGCGGACAAGCATTGTAACGCTGAAAATGCGACCCGCCGATTATTTCGTCATCATAGCGACCGCAATTGGCCTAGGGTTCGCAGTCTATGTTTATCTTCACGTGCCGCTGCCGAACCCAGTAATCCCGATACAACTACCGCGCATTAGTTGGCCCAACTTTCGGACAGGTTTCACTGGGTAGACCAATGCTATTGCCACGATGCGAGGTACCGTGATTGCTCCTGGGTCAGGCTGTCAATCCTCATATCGTGGGTTTCGAGCCAGAGCTTCGCCACTGACTTGTCGATGTCGACGGGCACTCCGTAGACTTTGGCTTCCAGCTTTCCTTTATTCTTGAGGAGGTATTCTGCGCAGAGCGCCTGGTTTGCGAATGTCATGTCCATGACCTCGGCGGGGTGACCGTCAGCCGCCGCGAGGTTCACTAATCGCCCTTCGGCGAGGACGTAAAGTCGTCGGCCGTCTTTCATTTTGAACTCCTCCACATTCAGCCTCGCCGTTCGAACAGAGGCCGCTTGTTCCCGGAGAGCCTTAACGTCGACTTCAACGTCGAAGTGCCCTGAGTTCGCTAAGATCGCTCCATCCTTCATTTTGCCGAAATGTTCTGTAGTTATGATTTGATTGCAGCCAGTTGCTGTGATGAACATATCGCCGATGGTTGCCGCGTCGCTCATCGGCATTACCGCATAACCCTCCATCACAGCCTCCAACGCCCTTACGGGATCAACCTCGGTGACTACTACCTTTGCGCCAAGCCCCTTAGCCCTTAGGGCTATGCCACGGCCTACCCATCCGAAGCCTCCCACAACTACGGTCTTACCGGCGATGAGCATGTTCGTTGCACGCATAACGCCCTCCAATGCGGATTGGCCTGTTCCATGCTGGCTGTCGAACAGAAACTTCGTGAGCGCGTCGTTGACGGCGATGACGGGATACTTTAGTGAACCATCCTTCTCCATCGCCCTATAACGGTGCACCCCCGTTGTTGTTTCTTCGCAAGCCCCAATCATCTCAGGAAGCAACCCCTTCTGCTCCGTATGGATAGTGACAGAGAGCTCCCCTCCGTCATCAATCACCAATCGAGGCTTATGCCCCAACACGCGAAGCAGATTCGCGTGATGCTCCTCGCCGGTCACGCCTCTCCAAGCGTACACGTTGGCCCCTGACTTCGCCAGCGCCGCCGCCACATCATCCTGTGTTGAGAGCGGATTGCTGCCAGTTATCGCCACCGTAGCGCCCGCCGCCTGCAGAGTCTGCCCCAATACGGCAGTCTTCATCTCAAGGTGCATGCACATCCCAATCGAAAGCCCGCGGAAGGGTTGCTCCTTCTCAAAACGCTCACGAATCTTTCGCGTTACGGGCATGTGTTCGCGTGCCCAATCGATCTTTAACTCACCTTGTGCGGCAAGAGATGGATCCTTTACTTTGCTCACCAGGACAACCTCCTTCCGTCGTTGGTTTCTCCCTATGCCGAATGACTGCCGTTCAAATAAAACGCTTTCAGGTTTCACTTGGGGGCCAGCAACCGTTGCCCGCTACCCGTCAAATTTCGAGTAATTTCGCCGTGTACCCAGATTGTCCCCCTCTAGGAGCGCATCGTTTGACTTTTAACTCAACCGCCTAACAGTAGATCCGAAGCTCATTGTCGTCGGTTCTAATCAAGAATTGTTCGTGGCTGGTAACCCAAAACCCAAGCCGGGACGCGCTACGTGATCACTCGGTGTTGATTCGTGACGGTAAGATTGAGGAGATCGGGAAAGGTCTACGCAGCCCTGCTGATGTGGAAGTAGACGGTGAGGGTAAGATCGTTCTTCCAGGCTTGATCAATACACACACTCACCTCTCAATGGTGTTATTCCGTGGCTATGCGGATGATATGCAGTTACAAGATTGGCTGCAAAAGAAGATCTGGCCGCTTGAGGTTAGGTTGACTGGGGAGGCCTGTTACCAAGGCGCCCTACTTGGCTGTGCAGAGATGATCATGTCTGGCACGACCACGTTTATGGACATGTATTTTCACTTGGAAGATGTTGCGCGAGCCGTCGACGAGTCTGGGCTCCGGGCATTCTTATCGTACGGAATCATAGACCTGTTCGATCCCGCCAAGGCAAAGGCGGAACAAGAAAAAAGCCGTCAGTTATTCGAGTTCTTCCGTAACCTGGGAAGTTCAAGAATACGGTATGCGTTGGGCCCCCACGCCCCATACACGTGTTCAGCTGAAACCTTGCTTTGGGCGAAAGAGTTCGCGGAGAAGAACGGGCTGATTTTTCACATCCACATCGCCGAGACCCGCAAGGAACAAGCAGACTCACAGCAGCAACATGGGGCACGTGTAGTCGAGTACTTGAACAAGATAGGCGCGCTTTGCAATAGGATGCTTGCTGCCCATTGTGTTTGGTTAACGAAGAGTGAGGTCGACCTCCTCGCAAAGGCGGGGGTCAGCGTGGCGCACTGCCCAGTCTCCAACATGAAACTTGCAAGCGGCGGCGTTGCTCCACTTCCGGAAATGTTTGAGAGAGGAGTCACCGTGGGCTTGGGAACGGATGGTGCGGCGAGCAATAATTCGCTCGATATGTTCGAGACGATGAAGGTTTGCGCGTTGCTGCATAAGGCGCAACGATGGGACCCGACCGTACTGAATGCCCAGAAAGTGTTGGACCTAGCTACGGTTGAGGGTGCGAGGGCTCTTGGGATTGCTGATGAGGTGGGGAGCATCGAGGTTGGAAAGAAAGCGGACATAATCATCCTAGATGGCAAGATGCCGAACATGAACCCCGTTCACGGAAAGGAGACAATAGTATCCGACCTTGTATATTCAGCCTCAGCGGCCAACGTCAACACAACCATCGTGGATGGTAAAGTGCTAATGCAGAACAGGCAGCTCCGGACGATGAATCTAGAACAAATAATTCAGAGTGTGAGCGAGACTACGAACAAGCTGATTCACGCATGACGCGTTCCAACTTATACTAACCGCACTTCCTCAAGCTCCAAATAGCCTGAGCCACCAGCCCAATGGCGCGCTGACTTTGTCACCGAAAGCCGTTTCTTGAAAACCGGGCCGGCAAGAGTGAAGGTTTCAGCCTCGCCGCCTTCAAACGCCACGCTGAGACCGTACTTCCTTCTGAGTTCTAGAAGCTCTCTCAGCTCCTTCGAAGTGAGCGTCTTGCCTAACCATTTCTCGTCGAGGCCAAGGGCGCTGCAGGCGGTGACGATAATTTCGAATCCGGCTTCAATCTCGTCGCGCACTAGCTGTTCCTCATTCTTATGCCATAACGGCGCAAAGCTTCTCAAGCCGAGTTTTTCGCACAGATTGTCGAGCCTAGTTCGTTGATATTCGCTGGCGATGGCCCCTGATACAATAGCCTCAATCCCTACCGATTTCTTTAGCCTCTCTAATTCGGCAGCGAGATCCTCAAGCTCCTTCTCCTTTACACCCGCAGTGGGGACATGTACCTGCGGTATGCCGATTACCTCAGCCTGCAGACTGGTCCACTTGACGGCGGGGTAGTGGAACATCCACGAATCCTTGGCTTCGGGGAAGACTGTGACTAGACGTTCAACGTCCCAGCCTTGCATTTGTGCGTACCAGAGGGCGTACGTACTGTCTTTCCCGCCACTGAAGAGTAAGGCAACTTTCATGATCCAACCTCAGAAGTCGGCTGGAGATTTGAACCGGAATTGATCTTGGTAGAGTTTTGATAATCGTTGCAGTGTATCCGCATCCTCGGGCCGTTTATCTTCCCTGAACCGTGTGATTCTGGCGAAGCGGAGAGCGAAGCCTGATTTGTAGTGAGGGCTGTGTTGGATCTCATTAAACGCCACTTCCGCGACGATCGATGGCTTCACGTAAACTGTATAGTCGGTTTCCTTTGTCTTAAGCCCGAGCAGTTTAGGTGTGATTTCCGTAAACTCTTGATCGGTGAGGCCCTTGAAGGTCTTTCCGACCACTAGGAATTCTCCTGACGTGTCGTCCCTGACGGCCAGGTGATAGTTGCTTAACCAACCCTTCCTCCTTCCCGACCCCCAATCCGCGGCCACGATGACGACATCGAGAGTTTCGGCAGGTTTGATCTTAAACCATTTCTTCCCGCGAACGCCAGGCGTGTAGGTGCTTTTCAAATCCTTCGCCATGAGCCCTTCATGTCCAGCCTGGAGGGAAGCTTGCATCAGCTTCTCTGCATCTCCAACGTCGCGGGTTACAATTCTTGTGGCGAGCAATTCAGCGTCAGTTAGCCCTCTAAGAATCTCCCATCTCTTCTCGTACGGGACATCGATCAGTAGCTTTCCGTCTAGGTAGATCACGTCGAACAGGAATAGCCTGAGCGGTATGCTCTTGACCATGCCGTCAATTTCGTGAACCCGGCGAAACCTCCTCATTAGATCCTGAAACGGAAGCGGTTTGCCTTCTCGGCCGATTGCTACGACTTCCCCTTCAACGAGGTATTCGGCCCCCCCGATGCGTTCGCGGGCGAGATTAACAATGTCGGGGACGCTGGATGTGACGTCTGTGAGTCTTCTGCTAAATATTTTGACCTGGTCGGTTTTGCGGTGTATCTGGATTCTCGCTCCGTCGTACTTGAACTCAAACGCCGAGATACCCCCATGCTCTTTGAGTGCCTCACCGACGCCGTCAGCCATTTCGGCAAGCATAGGTTTGATTGGCACAAAGAGCATCACCCCAACCGCTTCGACCGCCCGCCGTCCTTTGGTTAAGGCTAGCTTTGCAACATTGGGCAGGCTTCCCAACAACATGTTCGCTCTCCTAACCTGCACAGGGTTGATCGATGTGGCTTCCGCAATAGCGTCAAGAACTACTCCCTCGACAGCGCCGACTCTCATCTCGCCGAATACTATTCGCATCAAGTAGTCTGCGTCGCTTCGGGGGAGTCGGCTGAGGAGTGTGTTCATCAGCATTTCTTTGCGCTGCCTTGAGCCTGGCCCTGATGCGCTCGCGATTTTGTCGAAGGTTCGATAAACTTCAAGGATCGTTACGGGCAACTGGACGAGGGCTGATTGGCCTGTGTTCCGGTGAACCTTCCACACAGTCTGCCCGCCGACCTCAAGCACCCTCTCATCAGATTCGGGGAAGGGCCGCCCTGTCACGAATGATACTGCTGGTGCGATTTCATCTGTGTCTAGCAATCTCAGGAAATCTACTAGGTATGCGATTTTCTCGGTGCGTTTGGTTGTGGATTCGAGTCTGCGGCAGAGGTCGGCGAACTTGGAGAATGGAGTCGGCAACTAGGGAGCTCCTGGATGATTCAGCCAACTTGTCAGGCTCGATTTCTCTTGAGAATAGAACCCCCGCATCCTCTTAACCGCGAGATCAACACGGTCTGATGAGAAACCCCGTTCCGCGCACAGGAATCGCTTGAGGTTGACTTCGTTGAGCCCCTTGAATTCGAGATCATAGTCATCGGTTACGGGTGGGTTTAGGAAGAGGTTGCGAATCTCTTGGGTTTCCGGTGGGAGCTGCTCCTGATACTCAGACGGGAGGTTTTCGAGACTTCGATGTTTCTTGATGAGTTTCAGCGCTGTCTTAGGCCCGACTCCCTTTATGCCTTGGTTGAAGTCGGTTCCAACTAGGATTGCTAGATCGATTAACTGTTCCCTCGATACTTCGAGGGTCTTCAGCAGTTGCTCAAGTTCGATGAGTTCAGGGATGAGAGGCCTCGAAGTGCCTTTGCTGGGTAGGAATTCCTGCCCCGAGATCGTCACATATCGGACGAGCCGCTGTGCACCGAAGAGGACTGAGTCATAGTCTCGACTGTTGGCAGCCCAGACATCTCCCTTCCTCGCCAGATATGCCGCCTGGGCTTCCCCCTCCTCCGGGGCTTGAATGTGGGGGATTCCCAGGAGCGTTAGTACAGTCTTCGCGTCCTCCTGCATCGATTTGTTAAGCGAATCCATCCTCACCGCTTTCTTCCACGCCGCCGAGTAATCCCGCCTCTTCACCGCGTCTTCCCACTCCCTGCGAGCCTTATCCCTGTACTCGCGTCTGGCCATCAAGGTCTTCATCTTGAGGTCGGGCGGTTTCCCGTCGAAGATGAACACGGGCCGAACGTGATAATCGCCCATGAGGCGTGTGGTGCGCATTAGAAGACCAAGCAAATGGGAGGTCACGTTACCATGCTCATCAGTGAATGGCCTTCCGTCCCGCATCCGAATCAGGGCCAGAAACTGGTACAGCAAATTGTTTGCGTCAACGGCTAGGCTTCGACCCCTCAGATCATCTAGCGCAATCTGACGCCGAACCACCAATGGTGAGAGATCGAAACCCAAACCTACACCACAATTGCGAAAGAAGCCGGCTCCCTAATAATTAGACTAAACTAAGGCCCATAATCTTCTGAACCAGCATTACCTATTCTTGACCGAACGACTCAATCAAAATGATTAAATGAGTTCGTGCGTTGTTGCCCTCTCGAATTTCAGAGTAGAGTTGAGACATAGTGCCCCGTTACAAGTCCACGACGGAAATCCAGAAGATCATCGCGAACAAGGAACAGATCCGAAAGGCGTAGACTAGTCCGCGTCCGGAACATATGGGCATCATCGCCCACGTCGACCACGGTAAGACGACGATGAGCGATTCCCTCCTTGCCGCTGCCGGTCTTCTGTCGCCAGGCATGGCTGGTACAGCGCTAGCCCTCGATTACATGGAGGAGGAGCAGAAGCGGCAGATGACGATTAAAGCCGCCAACATAAGCCTACTTCACGAGCGGAATGGAACCCCCTACGTCATTAACTTGATCGATACGCCCGGCCACGTGGACTTCTCAGGCCGAGTAACACGCAGCCTCAGAGCCACAGATGGAGCCGTGGTTGTGGTTGACTCCGTTGAGGAAATTATGGTTCAGACCGAGACGGTTACCAGGCAGGCACTTGAAGAACGGGTTCGGCCTGTGCTCTACATAAACAAGATCGACCGTCTCATCAAAGAGTTGAGGTTAACCCCCGACCAGATACAGGAGAGGATCGGGAGGATAATCACAGAATTCAATCGACTCATCGAACTCTACGCGGAACCAGAGTACCGGGAGAAGTGGAAAGTCAGTTTCGCAAGCAATACAGTTGCTATGGGTTCCGCTAAGGACAGGTGGGGGTTCAACGCGGAGATCGCCAAAGAGCAGAACGTAAGATTCTCCGACGTTGTAGAAGCCTACCTGAACGACAAGGTAGCTGAACTGATCACAAGAGCGCCTTTGCATGATGCCGTTCTGAACATGGCGGTTGAAGCGATGCCTCCTCCACACGTAGCGCAAAGATACCGCGTTCCCAAAGTCTGGAAGGGGAACATTGACAGTGAGGTCGGCCAGGCAATGCTCAACTGCGATGACAACGGGCCTGTGGTTATGGCGATAACGAACATCGTCGTCGACCCACAGGCTGGAATTGTTGCGAGCGGTAGATTGTTTTCGGGCACGATTACGGAGGGGTCAACGTTCCACCTTCTCGGCGCCCGCGTCGACCAGAGAGTTCAACAGGTGTGTATTTTCATGGGTCCCTACCGAGAAATCGTGGGGACAATAAGCGCTGGCAACATCCCAGCCCTTCTCGGCCTTGAATCGGCTAAGGCTGGTGAGACGCTTTCAACCATCAAAGACATCGCTCCCTTCGAAGCCGTTCACTACGTCACCGAACCAGTCGTTACGATGGCGGTCGAGCCAAAATACAGCCGAGACTTGCCGAAGCTTGTTGAACTTCTGAGGAGATTGAGCCTTGAGGACCCGAACCTAGTAACCAAGATCAACGAGGAGACCGGGGAATACCTCATTGCAGGAATGGGGACTCTGCACTTGGAGATTGCAAATACCCTGATAACGAAGACGGGGCTGGAGATTGTCACATCCAAACCCATCGTAATCTACCGCGAGAGCATAAGAGGTCCAGCTGGGCCGGTGGAAGGAAAATCGCCGAACAAGCACAACAAGATCTACCTCAGCGTCGAACCTCTACCCGACAAGATTGTCGATATGATAAAAGAGGGGAAGATCGGCGAATACCAAGACAAGCACGAGATGGCAAAGATTCTGCGCGAGGAAGGATGGCCTCCCGACGAGGCACGTGGGGTTTGGAGCGTGGATGAGGGAAGCAACATGCTGGTAGAGGTGACAAAGGGGGCGCAGTACGTTCAGGAAGTTAAGGACATGGTCATAGCAGGGTACCGATGGGGCTTGAAAGAGGGACCGCTCGCCTATGAACAGATTCGGGGAATCAAGGCGAAGATTACAGACATATCCTTGCACGAAGACCCAGTCCACAGAGGCCCCGCCCAAATCATGCCTATGAGCAGACGAGCGTTCTTCGTAGCATTCCTCAACGACAACCCCGTCCTCCTAGAACCAATTCAGAGGATCACTGTGAAGGTTCCACCCGAACTCTTAGGAGCCGCAACAAGCGTGATCTCGCAGAAGCGAGGCAAGATCGTATCCGTAGACCAACGAGGGCACTTAGTTTACGTGGTCGGTGAACTACCCACAGCGGAAAGCTTCGACCTGTCCGAGGTTATGCGCGGCGCCTCCCAAGGAAGAGCATTCTGGGGCCTTGAATTCGCACGTTGGGCCCCCGTCCCACAATCCATGGTCGGCACCGTCATCGCTGACATCCGCAAACGCAAAGGACTCCCACCTGAACCACAGAAAGCAGAAGACTTTGTGGAGTAATTTACAGAAAGTTCTTGTGCGGTGTTGGCTGGCACGATCGGTAGCGAGATCAGGTTCCAACCTACGACCAACACTATCTTCTGTACGCAGGGGCAGGCCGTGAACGCGAAGGTCCCTAGGCAAATGTTCCCGTCATGTTCGACCCAGACTTCACCTTCTACCGTAGCATTCCATTGGTAGAGACCCTCCCTTCAACCGAGTAAGGACATGAGAAAGCGCCTGCGCCCGTCGCGTTTCCGATTGTCGATAGGGGATGCGCACAACCACCTACTAGGATTCCCGTGAGTGTAGTTAATCCTGAGTGAAGCTGTGCCTTGGACGTTCGTTGACGGTCAATCGAAACACGTCGGGTCTGGCATAGTGTCCGACTACGTCAAAATCGAACTTGCCACGTACTACTTCCGCCAGATCGAGGTCCGCTAGTAAGATCCCTTCTTTGTCGAACAATGGGCCAGCAAGATACTCCCCAGATGGCGATACGATGGCACTTCCGCCTCGGCAAATTATCTCGGGTTGACTTGAGAGGCCTTCGGCTTCTACCAGGTCGGGTGGATACATTGACTTTGTCATGAACTGGTTGCAGCCAAGCACAAAACATCGCCCCTCGAGGGCAATATGCCTCAGAGTTGATTGCCATCTCTCGCGTGAGTCAGCTGTAGGAGCTAGGTAAACCTCAACACCTTTCTGGTACAGCGCCATCCGCGCAAGCGGCATATAGTTTTCCCAACAGATCAGTCCGCCAATTCTGCCCGCGTTTGTATTGAGGACAGTCAGGGTACTCCCATCACCTTCTCCCCAAATCACTCGCTCCAAGGCGGTCGGTTTGAGTTTGCGGTGTTTGCCCAGCAGCTTACCATCCGGGCCGAAGTAGAGCAGGGTATCATATAGTGTTCCCTGGCTGGATTCTGTGTCTCGTTCGATTACTCCGACGGCGACGTATGTTTGAGCTTGGCGAGCTGCCTCTCCAATAGTATTGCTCGCATCGCTAGGTATTTCTAATGAATTCCGCCAATATTTCTCCCATGTTTTCCTTCCGGACTCAGTTCGGTTGCCCACAACCGTACCGAACGTAAGTCCTCGCGGATAAGCAGGGATGAAAGATTCTGGAAAAAGAATCAGTTTGGCACCTTGGCTTGCGACGTCGCCAATCAACCGACAGGTCTTCTCAACGCAAGCCGCGCGATCGAACAGGCGTGAAGCAGCCTGCACTACAGCAACCTTGACCTTCAACGGGGAGTCGTCCATGATACTTCCACTTTGTATGGGGCGTAGCTGGTTTCGTTCATCTGAACTTTTCGATCAGATGGGCATGAACCAACTTTTCGGATTCTGTAGCACTAACGTCGAAAGAGATCCGAGGGTCGTGCAAGTAGCCGTCGCGATGGATGATGTAAGATGCGACGGAGTTAACCGCGGAGTATCTCAGCAAGCTGGTGTGGCTCGATGTTCCCGCCGGTTACGAGAAGCGCCACGTTCTTCCCCTGCAGTTCGTCCTTGATTTTCGTGGCGGCGGCTGTCGAGGCTGCTCCTGCCAACTCAGCAATTTGACCAGTAGTTGAGAAGATCGTTCTCACAGCCTGCATCATTTCCGCGTCGCTGACGAGGATGACATCATCCAATTTCTCCTTTAGAAACCTGAACGGCAACTCATAGGCCTGCGACGTAGCCAATCCCTCGGCCTGCGTCTTCACGCCATCGGTGCACATGATCGACCCGCTCTTCCAAGAGTTGTAAAAGGCTGGTGCACCTTCGGCTTGCACGCCAATCACCTTGATCTTGGGGTCGAGGGATTTGTAGACGATGCATGCCGCGGACGCTCCAGAGCCGCCGCCGATCGGGTTGATGACGATATCCAAATCAGGCTTTTCTTCGATAACCTCCAAATGCATTGTGGCGACGCCTTCGAATAGCAGCGGCTCATTGCTAGGATGAATGTACAGGTACCCGTTCTGAGAAGCCAGCCGCTCCGCGTACTCACGTGCCTCATCATAGTAGTTTCCGTGGAAAAGAAGTTCTGCACCCAAATCCTTCACAGCTTCAGACTTTAGCTGGGGGACGCCATGTGGCATGACGACCTTGACCCGTACTCCGAATAGCTTGCCTGCGTAGGCCACTGACTGAGCGTGATTACCTGTAGACGCCGTAATGACCGTACGAGGTTGGCCTTGCTTCACCATGTTCTCCATAAAGCGCACGCCCCCGCGGACTTTGAATGCGCGTGTGGGTTGGAGGTTCTCCAGTTTGAGGAATACTTCGCATCCAAGTAGTTTCGAAAGCCCTCTCGGGTGAATCAGAGGGGTGGGCTTCAAGTAGCGATTAACGATGGTTCGCGCGGCAAACACATCGAGCAGCCGTGGAATCTGAGACTGCGCCGCTTTCATTACACTCACCTGTTCCGCTGCTAATTTTCATTCCGAAAGAGCCTTCAACTAAAGAAGCTGTTCATTGACAACAACTTTTGCTACTGATCTTAAGCGCATGCTCAGGCGACCAGACTTCAGTCGGCTGTTTTCCCGTGTGCGTGCGCGCACGATTAGGCCCACAGAAAGAAATAGCGCCTCGTTTATGATCGGTAGTCACCAGGCAATCTGATTCGAGATGACAGCGTTCAAAGTCGCATCGGTTAAACCCACGATTACCCTAGATGTGCTTGAGAAGGTTGACGTTCGCGTGGGCACGATTGAACTCGTTGAAGACGTGAGAGGATCAGACAAACTAGTGAAACTTACTGTAAACTTCGGTGACCACAAGCGACACATTCTAGTCGGAATGAAGAAAGAACGGCAAAACCCGAATGAAATTCAGGGAAAGCAGGCGCTATTCGTCGTCAACCTTGAACCCAGAAAGATAATGGGCGAAATGTCTGAAGGCATGCTATTCGATATCGGATACTCAGACGGAATCAAACCGGTGCTGGCTGTGCCTGAAATGGCCGTCCACAACGGGATAATCTTCGAATATGTGGTTATATTGGTGCACAGGGGCGGCGCAATTTGAACCGTAAGGTTCCGGCTTCGTGAATTTACGGGAGGAGAGTCAAGTTGGATTTTGTGTTTTCTGCGTTGATTCTTGTAGGTCCCGGGTCATTTGGTCGAACTGCGCCTTCGTGATCTCTCCTCTAGCGTACCTGACGCGTAGGATGCGATACTCGTCGACGTATCCTCGATACCTCCTACGCGAACCCCATCCCCAAGGCCAGAATATCCATCGCAACAGGAGGAAGAGTATCAGGAACCCGAAGACCCAACCGAACGGAAAGAAGAAGAACGGGTAATACCCCATAAACGGGAA
>Ga0326728_10005340_pt1 | contig 36310 bp, 40 predicted proteins | sample MB3enrmetagenome_FD_207602 | JGI IMG/M metagenome (GOLD analysis project Ga0326728, IMG submission 207602) | Lab enriched peat soil microbial communities from McLean, Ithaca, NY, United States - MB31MN | ecosystem: Environmental > Terrestrial > Soil > Wetlands > Peat | place: USA: New York...
CCCGAGGCACGAAACGCTCGTAGAAGTAACTGCGGCAACACTGCACTTTTTAGAAAACTACCAGTTCGTCGAAAGAACGAGTCCCGCCGACAAGGAGAGAAAAACCATGCTTGCGCGGCTTGCCGACATGACGAACCGAACCGTGACCGTCATCGATCCTTCCTACGACAACAAGCCACGGTCGAAACTGGCCCACGAGCGAAATCTCTTTGCCGCGCAGCGCACAATAGCGGGCTGCTATCGCGCCATCTATTCCAGGGCAAGGACCGGTCTTTCTTTTATTCGCACAGGAGTCTCCTTTGCAAGCGTCGGGTTGGGCCTCGTTCAGTATTTCGGCATCAGCATGCTGAACATGGTCGACAGCTTCATTATTCTGGCCGGTACGCTGATGATAATGGACGGCATATCCTGGTCCTGGCCGGTTAGAAAAGAAAATTACGAGGCGCTGAAATGTTCGGTGTCTTTCTAGGATTGCCATGAAGATAGTTCACAAAATATTGGCGGCTAATTTCGTCAACATCCTGTTGATAGCTCTCACCGGTTTTTTCGCTTACCGCAGTCTGGACCAGGTGCTGACGAAATTGAGGTTCGTGGAGATTGCCGATGACCTGAGCTCATCTTTTCTGGAGATGAGAGTGGCGGAAAAGAACTACTTCCTCTACGGAGACACGTCCGCCCTGCCGGAAATCGAGGTTAGGATAACCGCGGCTTTGCATACCCTGGAAGAGTCCAGAGCCAACATCCTTCGCGCCATAGGGCGGAGCAAAATGGACCTCCTGGAGTCGAGCCTCTCCAATTATCGGCAGACCCTCAAGGATGCGAAAGTCGGCGACACTGTGGCGCAGGCAAGAGTCCGGGAGGCAGGGCAAAAGCTGGGGGAATTTACGAGATATGTCACAACCGGCGAGAGAGCAGAGGTGAGCAGGATAATTGCGAATTCCAGGAAAAGGCTGTTTTTTTCCCTGTCGGTCATCCTGCTCACCGCTGTGGGCCTGACCCACCTTCTCTCCTTCAGGGTGCTCAGCTCTTTAAAGAAGATAGAGAAGGCGGCACACTCGATATCCGAAGGCGGTTTCAACGAAATAGAGCCGCACACGCCCCGGGATGAATGCGGCCTCGCTATTTCAGCGCTCGCCACCATGGCGCGCGAGTTGCAAAACCGTGAGGAACAAATCCTGGAAGCAAGGAAGCTGGCATCGATCGGAATACTCATTGCCGGGGTGTCTCATGAAATTGGGAATCCGCTGAACAATATATCGATGCTCGCCCAGAACTTTATCGAACTCTATGACGACCTGAGCCGTGAAGACCGTATCGATTACGTCAAAAGAGTCGAGGAGGAAACCGAACGCATTCAGCGGATAGTAAAAGATTTGCTCGATTTCGCCAGGCCCAAGAAACCGGACCTTAAGGAAAGCAGCGTCAACGATGTGATCCATAAGAGCGTGAGGCTCGTTCAGAATATGATCTGTATTTGCAATGTCGATGCTCAACTGGAACTCGGCGACAATCTGCCTCCGGCCTTTATAGACGAACATCAGATCCAGTCAGTATTGATCAACCTGCTCACCAATGCCCTCCACGCTTCATCGCCCGGAGACCGGTTGCGCGTCGCGAGCCGTTTCGACCCCATCGGCGAGCGCCTGGAAATCGACGTAGAGGACACCGGCAAAGGAATAGCTCCCGAAGTGCTCTCCCACATTTTCGACCCTTTCTTCACCACCAAGGGAGCAAGCGGGACCGGCCTGGGTTTATTCGTAAGCTACGGGATCGTCAAAAATCATCACGGAGACTTGAAGGTTAAAAGCGAATTGGGTGCAGGGACTTGCTTTACGATCCAACTGCCCGTCTACGAACGACTTACCGAGAGGAGCGAACAATGTCTGGTTTCAGGGTTATAGTAATCGACGACGAGAAAATTGTTGGGCAAATGATCAAAGCCGCCATGGAACCGGACGGCTTTACGGTGGAAACCTTTCTCAATGCGGAACCAGCATTTGCGCGCCTGAGAGAGGAAAAATTCGACGTCGTGATCACCGATCTCAAGATGAAGGGGATGGATGGCATGGACGTCCTCAGGATAATCAAGACAGAGTATCCCGAAACAAAGGTCGTTATGATTACCGCCTTTGCCAGCCTGGATTCGGCGGTTGAAGCGATGAAGAGCAAGGTGGACGGCTTTTTCGCAAAGCCGGTAAAAATAAAGGATCTCAAGGAGTGTGTAAGGAGGCTCCTGAGTGAGACGGAATCGACAAAGAACTGCGCCGGAAATATGGTGTGACTGACGAACAAAACCCGGCGATGCAACGGTTGCCCGCCGCATCAGCTCACTCTTGATCCCCTCCATGTTTTCGGTTAAGCTTGGGATTATGATAGTCGCGTTTGACCTGTCACCGCAAAGGGGAATCGATGGGAGAGGAGATCCGGGAAATCCAGATCCGAAAGATTCATCCAAACCTTCGAATCGTCTACACCTCCGAATGCATCGAAGAAATCGAACGAGACATAAAGAGCCGTGGACAACAGGAACCTATTTACATTTCCTTCGAATACGCTTCATTCCGAATTATTGACGGAGAAAAACGCTGGAGGGCCTGCAAGAGGCTCGGCATGAATTCGATCAGGGCCGTTATCGCCTGAAGCTCCGTCTCCATTCCTTCCGGAAATTTTCGCAAATTTTCACTTGACATTGCGCCGAACGTTAAATTAGTATACTAATAAATTATTTTACGAGGTGCCGTAGTGCCGCGACTCGATCCGTATGAAAGCCTGGGTTTTCATTGCAGTCTCACTCTCAAGGCATTCATCGCCGCTTTGGAGATGAAGCTGGAAGGCACGGGAGTCAGTCCGGTGCAACACATGGCCCTCGCGCACCTGACGGCCCTTGGACCGCTCTCGCAGGCGGAACTTGCCGACCGTCTCAGAATAGCTCCGGCCACTGCCGTGAGGCTTGTCGATCGAATGGAGCGCGATGGGTGGGTAATCAGGCAAAGCGATCCGAATGATGGCCGGGTTAAGCGCGTGGTCATGACGGAGAAAGCTCTCGATGTCTGGGAAAGCATATCCCGGGCGGCCAGGGAGCTTCTACACCAGGCTTACCGGGGGGTGCATCCCGCGGAAATCGAGATGGTCAAACGCGTCTTGGAGCGGGTTCGTCGCAACTTGGAGGAGTAGTTTTTTTTCGGAAGATAGTGAGTATACTAACTATCTAAAGGCGGCCGGCGCAGGTCTTTTCGGCGGCGCCAAATGAAAGGAGAAGAACCTGTGAAGATCCTCAATCTCTATTTTTCAGGGACCGGAAATACTGAAAAGATCGCAGCACGGATCGACAAAACCCTTCGTGAGCTGGGCCATGAAGTCGACAGCGTCCAAGTCGCTGCGGACGACCTGGATCGGGACGTTCTATCCTATGATATGGTTTTTGCCGGATCGGGGGTCTATACCTGGATGCCCGGCAAGGCCATGGTGTCTCTTTTGAACAGGCTTCGAGAAAAATATGCCGGCCTGAAAGAGATCAAGCCTGCATCGCCGAGACGCCCCGGAAAGAAAGCCGTAATTTACTGCTCGTTTGGAGGCGGCCACACGGGGGCAAACGAAGCCGTGCCGGCAGTCAAGTTCATGGGGCAGCTATTCGATCACCTCGGATACGAAATAGTCGGCGAATGGTACCTGGTGGGTGAGTTTCATGGAAAGCTGGCTTACCTTTCCCTTTCGGGGCGCATGGGAAACACCGTCGGCAGGCCGAATGAAGCTGATCTAGAGGACGTTTCCGAGAGGGTGACCGGTATTCTCAGGGTTTAACCCGGCAGGGGAGGCTTGGGCCGAACGTGCATGGCCGCCGGATATTTCAGAATCCGCGGACGTGAAGACGAGGATTCCCGCGTCTTCGCGTCCGAAGCAGTTGTTCACGCCCCTCTGGGGCACCCTGAAACCATGAAAAGTTCGTAATCTTTTGTAGCAAGGAGGGGCTTCCAGCCCCGACGAACTTTTCGTAAGAGTTTCCGTGCAAAAGCCAGATTAAAGAGTCCAAACGCTTCCGAGGCTGAATCCTCACCTGGTCGGGCAGAATTCCATCTCGCGGCCGTCTACGTCAAATACAGTCCTGTCTTCATGGTTTTCCTTGAGCTTTCCCTCCAGCACCCTCCTGCAGCCAAAGTAAAAGTACGTTATCCGGTAGGGAGGAAAATTTTCCACGGCGTCCGAACCTTGCTCGGACTCCCCCAAGGGAGTCATCGAAAGCTTCTGGCAGATCTCCTGCTTCTCAGACCCCTCATGGCGGGTAGTAACCTTGTAGCTGCCTGCAAACTTAAGCGGCATCTTGATGCTCATAGTTAAACTCCATGAATGCGGCGATTGAAGGCGAGTCCCTGGTACAGAATAATTCGAATTAACTGATCCAACTACCATTTAAAGTCTCGTTTGGCAAGAAGTGAACTCGGCTTGCGTATCGCTTGCGTGTTTGAAAGGGAAGAAGACTGATTATGCGGCTGCTTTCGAATTGTGATAGCGCTCCTAAGCCTTGCCAACACTCAACCCGATGCTTAGGAATTTAGCCATTGACTGTGAATCCCGCGGTTTTTCAATATCCACCTTCGTCATCAACGGGGCGTAAATGCACTTGGTCGTTTGCATCAAACAGGTGCCCGACACTGCTGAAGTAAAGATCGACCCGGAGACCAACACGCTGGTCAGGGCCGGTGTTGAAGCCATCGCCAATCCCTATGACGTGACGGCGCTCGAAGAAGCCGTGCGCCTCAAGGAGAAATACGGAGGAAAGGTGACGGCGGTCTCCATGGGACCTCCGCAGGCGGAATCTGCGCTTCGGCAGGCTTTCTCCATGGGCGCAGACGATATCGTGCTTCTTTCCGACCGCGCTTTTGCCGGCGCCGACACTCTGGCTTCGGGCTATACCCTTGCGATGGCCGTAGCTGCTCTGGCAAAAGAAGATCCCGTCGACTTGGTCCTTTGCGGCAAACAGGCAATCGACGGCGATACGGCTCAAACCGGACCGGGGATCGCCACCAGGCTCGGTCTTACACAGTTCACATACGTGGTCGATGTGGAATGGGTAGATACTGCAAAAAGGCGCATACAGGTGAGGCGCAAGGTTGAAGGCGGCTTCGAGATCGTAAACGGACCTCTTCCGGCCCTCTTATCGGTTGAACTCGAACTCGCCAGGCCCAGGAGGGCCTCACTGCCAATGCTCATCGGCTCTCTTCGCGCACCCGTGAGGGTTTGGGACGCCGCGGCAATCCATGCCTCCCTTCAACTGGTGGGCATCAAGGGATCTCCCACCTGGGTGAGGGCCATTGCTTCGCCGCAAATCCACAGGGCGGGGCCTCGATGGGATGCCGAAGAGGGAGTCTCCCCGGCCGTTTCGCAGGCGCTCGATGCACTCTTTGCAGACAAGGATTTTGAGGCGGAATTCCGTAAGGGATGGGGTAACGTCATAGATAAGCAAGAATAAAACTTCTCACGAAGTAAGAGGAGCAATGGCCAAAAATACGCGGGGAATCGAAGTTGCCGAGATCGTTTCGGACAAGTGCATCGCCTGTCAGATATGCATAGGAGAATGCCCCGTCGGAGCAATCGAACTCAGCGCCGACGGAGTTGCGCGCATAGACCCGGAATTATGCATAGGATGCGGCAAGTGCTTCGAGAGCTGCCCGGTAAGCGCGGTAAAGTTCGAAAAGAAAAAAGGCAGGAAAAAGCCCGCCAAAGGAGAACGGGAAGCGCCCGGCAAAGAACTGCCGGCCTACCAGGGCGTGGCCGTCTATGTGGAAATGGTCGCCGGACGGGGCGCGCCGGTTTCATGGGAACTGGTCGGAAAAGCCAGGGAGCTTGCGGGACAGCTCGGGACGAAGGTTTTGGGCCTTCTGCTCGGAAGCGACACGGGCTCTGCCGCCGATGAGGCGATCTACTACGGTTGCGACGAGGCGCACGTGGTGGAGGACACAGTTCTTTCCCACTACCGGTCGGCGACTTACGGAAAGGCGCTCTCCGATCTTTGCATAAAACTTAGTCCCGCCATACTTCTCATAGGAGCGACTCCCCTTGGAAGAGACCTGGCCGGAGTCGTGGCGACGCGGCTTGAAACGGGTTTGACCGCCGACTGCACGGGACTCTACATAGATAGGGAAACGGGCCTGCTTCTTATGACCCGCCCCACTTTTGGCGGCAATATAATGGCTACGATCTTCTGCCAGCACCGTCGCCCCCAGATGAGCTCGGTGAGGCCGAAAGTCTTCAGGATACCCGGCAGAGACCCGGACAGAAAGGGCACGGTAACGCGGCATGAATTCGATCCCCCGGCCGGTGAACTGACGGAAATCGTCAAGTTCATACCGGGAGGCGAAACAGCCGGCGTCGATATAGTCGGCTATCCCGCGCTTGTGGTTGCCGGACGCGGCGCCTGCGATCCCTCTACGCTGCCTCTTTTGGAGGAATTGGCCGAGTTGGTGGGAGGGGTGGTGGCCTGTTCGAGGCCGGTGGTGGAGTCAGGTCTTTTGCCTTATGAAAGGCAGGTGGGCCAGACCGGTAAAACCGTGGCTCCAAAGCTCTACATCGGCATCGGCGTCTCGGGAGCGGTTCAACACCTCGTCGCCATCCAGGGATCGGATAAGATCCTGGCAATCAATTCCGACCCGAACGCCCCTATTTTCAGGGTCGCCGATGCAGGCATCGTAGGCAATTACAAGGAGGTCATCCCCGAACTGATCGCTCAGCTAAAGAAAAGAAGGCTGGATTCGGGGTCAAAAACGCCGTGAAAATGACACAATAAGAAACTCATGACAAAAGGCATACTGTAGGCTTTTATGGAAGAATCCTTCGATGCTGCAATAGTGGGCGCCGGGCCTGCGGGCATTTCGGCGGCCTGCATTCTGGCGGACGCAAACGCAAAGGTGATCGTCCTGGAAAGAGGCGAGTACCCCGGGTCGAAAAACATGTTCGGGGGCGTCCTCTACGGAGGCCACCTTCGGCTGATAATTCCCGACTACGCCCGGAGAAATTGTCCCATTGAACGCAACATCGTGGAATCCCGGCTGTTATATCTTACCGAGGAAGGAGGAGTCAGCCTTGCCTATCGGGACACAGCCTTCCTAGAGGAACTGCGGAACAATGTCTTTACCGTGGGAAGGGCCAGATTCGACCGCTGGTTCGCAGATCAGGCAATAGCCAAGGGCGCTCTCGTAGTTTGTGCGACCGTGGTGACGGACTTGCTTAGAGACGCCGCCGGAAGGGTCATCGGCGTCAAGACGGACAGGGCCGAAGGCGAGCTGCGCGCAAAGGTCGTTCTGCTGGCAGACGGCGTAAATTCGCCCCTGGCGGCCCGAACGGGATTTCGCCCCGAAGTCAGATCGGAAAATATTGCTCTCGCGGTCAAGGAAATGATTTCGCTGCCCGAAGAAGCAATCGACGAACGTTTTGGCGTAACGGATGGAAACGGGGTCACCAATGAGATCCTTGGCAACGTCACCTGGGGAATGAACGGAGTTGCCTTTCTCTATACGAATAGAAATTCTTTGTCCATCGGGATAGGGGCCAATCTGGCCGATTTCGCCAAAGCCAAGGTCCGTCCCTATGAGATGCTGGAAAAGCTTAAAATTCACCCGCTGATCGCGCCTCTCATAAAAGGCGGCAAGCCCCGGGAATACACCGCGCACTGGCTCCCCGAAGGCGGCTACGACACCATGCCGAAGCTCTTCGGCGACGGATACCTTATAGCCGGGGATTCCGCCATGATGTTCAATACACTGCACCGCGAAGGTTCGAACATGGCGATGGCTTCCGGCCGGCTTGCGGCTGAAACGATTCTGGAGGCGATGGGAAAAAAGGATTTCAGCGCCGCCTGCCTGCAAAACTACGTAAGAAAGCTGCAAAAGTCTTTCGTGTTGAAGGATTTAAAAAAATACCGCAGATTTCCTTCATTTCTTGAAAACCACCAGGAGCTCTTCACGGCCCTTCCCCGCGCGGCGAGCATTGCCGCCCGGGAAATGCTCACCGTCGACCAGCTTCCCAAAAAAGCCAGACAAACTCTCGCATGGAAGTCAATTCGCGGGCAAGTCCCGCGACTGCGCCTGCTGCGTCTTCTCTGGGACGCATGGAGAAGCGTTCGATGACGGTCAAGGTCGAAGATAAACTGTTTCTGGATCGGTTTAACGTCGATGATGAATCCCACCTGCGCCTGCGCGACCCGGGAGTGTGTTTTGAGCTGTGCGAAGACCAGGCCTGCCTCTATATCTGTCCGGCCAACGTGTACAAGCTGGAAAACGATCGAATAAGCGTCAACTACGAAGGCTGCCTGGAGTGCGGTTCATGCCGGGTCGGCTGCCCTCATTTCAATATCGAATGGCGCTTTCCCCGAGGCGGTTACGGCATTCGGCACAAGTTCGGATGATATCCGGAATTCCCCGGGCAATTCCGCGTTCTTCTCCGCTATCCTGCTATCAGTCTTCCTTCCAAGTACTTAGAGTATTGGGAAAGGGAAGATGCATAGAGGAGAATGGAGATGACTCAAAGGAGCTTTAAAGCCTTTTCACTGTCGGTGATAATTTTTCTGACCGCCTTCGGGTTCGGGGTTTCCGCCGCCTATGCGGAGATATGTCGGTGGGCCTGGAGGGATCTCGACATGACTGCGTTCGGATTTGTCGCCCCCGACCAGACGCCTGTAACCGATTCGAGTTTTGTTCGCAGGGCATCCGACCGCAATATGCTCGAGGTCGCTCTTGGCGAAATGGCGCAGGAACGCGGGTCAAACCCGGCTGTAAAGCAGTTTGGTCAGAAGATGGCGGCGGAATACACTCTTGCGGGCAACCGGCTTCTTGAAATTGCGGAAAGGGACCGCCTTCAAGTTCCTACCGATATGGATATGAGAGATTACCGGGTTCGCCTCCGGCTTTCGGAATTGAATGGCCGTGATTTCGACCGGGCATATATAGATTACGTAATCAGAGACCAGAAGAAGGACTTGACTTTGTTCGAAAAGATGGCCAACGAGGGAACAAATCCCGATCTCAGGGGTTATGCCTGCGATTTCCTGCTGGACCTGCACGTGCACTTGCGGACGGCGCGTAGGATCTATGGAGGCATAACCTAGCGCCCTCTCTTACGAAAAGTTCGTCGGGGCTGGAAGCCCCTCCTACAAAAAATTACGAACTTTTCATGGTTTCAAAGTGTCCCGAAGGGACATGAAGTACTGAGTCAAAAATCAGCAATATAAGTTCAGCACTCAAGGGCCGTCATTGCGGCATCCTTTTTTCGGCCCCTACACCCTTGCATAGGTAAGGCTGTCTTTTTCAAATCTTTCAATAATCTCATCCGTCAGAGACGGCTTCATTTTCGCCATGATTATCAGAAAATCTTCGGTGGACACGCGGTAATCCATATTCTCGGCGACTTCCCGTTCGAATGCAAACTGGGCGACTTGTTCGAAAAGGTAGCCGATATCTGCCGGGGTAAATCGCGACGTCCGGTCGACGAGCATGTCCAGATCGATCTGGCCGACGTTGATTTTCGAAAGGTAATATTCGAGAATCGTTTTTCGCTCATCGGCGCTCAGACCGCCGACCGGTATTATGCAGTCGAACCTGCCCGGGCGAAGCAATGCGGCGTCCAACTCCCCGATGTAATTTGTGGCGCACACCAGCAACAGCCGGTCCGATTCGGACTTGAACAAGGGGACCTGCTTTAGAAACTCATTCGTTATACTCTTGCCCAGGCGGTCGGCATTATCGCGTGAAGGCGCCAGCTCTTCGAATTCGTCTATGAAGATAACGGCCTCCTGAAGCTGCCTGACCTTCTCCATCGTCCTGCGCAGATTGGCCCCCAGCTTTTCGGCGCCATCCTCGATGAGCATGCTCGGAGCGATCTCGATATACCACCAGGACAATACCCCCGCTATTGCTTTGACGAAGTGAGTCTTTCCGGTCCCCGGCGGACCGAAGAAGATGATCGTCTTGGGATGAGTCACGCCATGCTTGCGCGAGAGGTCTTCCCTCGTAAGAGGGAGGATGATTCTGCGGTTGACGAGCTGTTTTGGAGGCTGGGAATCGGAGATGGTGTCCCAAATGTCTTTGTCGAATCTCTGGGCGCCCATCTCATTTAGTATGTCCTGCCTTTTGTAGGTAAGGTACTCGTTGACCGCCTGCTCCATGTTTTCCATAAAATCTACGCATGCGGTGCGAAAGCCCACGTCTCGGGAAAGTTTCTCCGAGAGGAGCCATTTATGCTGCAAAATTTTCTCCCACAGGTCGGCGGCGATTTCAGGCTCAAACTTTGCACCTGACATCTCAAATATTTTCCCGGCGCATTCCTCTGCGGTAAAAGTCTCCGATATATTCTGACTCACGGGCGTCACCTCGGTTTTTAGCTGTTGATTGTATGCACGGGGTTATAATGCTTTACCGGGCCTTTTGCAAGTCAGGGAGGTTGAGGCAGGTGCAGAGGCGGTTGCGGAGCGGGGGGCGGCAGGCGGAGGTCGATTGGCGCCGGCTTAAATGGTAAGATTTTGACTGCTCCTGGAGGCTACGCCTGGCTGAGTATAACTTACCGGCGCCCGGCCTTCACTTTGCCGGAAGGCGACATGATTTTGCCCGCAAGCCATGCTCCAATGCGCCTTGCAGGTGGGTCCTTGAACGGCATTTTATTTGACATAACTCGAAGAAACTGCTATATAGATGTTTTCTGGTTTAATGCTGCCCTAAGCCCAGTCATGGTCATCAGGCAGGAGCGGTCCCGCGTTTGGCGGGATTGCCCGCTTTATAGTAAACGACCTGAGTAAGTCGTCATGCCGGCCAAGCTTAATCCGGAAATTTTTGATCCGGGAGCCGGCATCCGCTAAACGGCCGTCGGGATTCCGCCCCGGTTTTGTTCGCGGTAGCGCGCCGGAACGGCGGCGGCTGCACCGGTTTTTCGAGGCCGTTTCCTATAGCTGACAGTGGCGCCGGAAGGCGCCTTTTTATATTTCTTGATCCATTGTTCTTAAGGTCGAAACGTATGGGACACGACAACGGACTCGGACGCGTTATAATGGATGCCGAAGGCGTCCATGCTGCGATTAATCGGCTGTCGCTCGGGATAATGGCCTCGATCAGGGACCCCGGCAATCTTGCCCTCGTAGGCATCCACACCGGCGGCGTATTTCTGGCCAACAGAATCGCGGCGGTTATATCGGGCAAACTGGGGATCCCGGTACCCTTGGGCACACTCGACATTACACTTTACAGAGACGACTGGACTCGCCTGCACACCCAGCCGGTCCTCAAGGGAACGAACCTGCCCTTTCCTATCGACGACCTCGAAGTCATCCTTATCGACGATGTGCTCTTCACCGGGAGAACGATCCGCGCCGCCCTTGACGCCCTGATCGATTTCGGCCGTCCGAGGCGCGTCCAGGTCGCCGTGCTGGTGGACAGAGACCACAGAGAACTGCCCATATGCTGCCAGTTCGTGGGGATCTCCCCCGATACGAGTTCCGACGAACAGGTAAACGTGCTCCTGAGCGAAAAAGACGGGGTCGATAAGGTGGTGATCGAAAAAGGACGGGAGACTCGCGAATAAAGCCTCTCTTCAAGCCGGAAATTCAGGAAGTGAGGAATAACTAAAGCGGATTCTTCGAACCTCAGTCCGTCAAATCCTCCTGGTCCGTTCAATCCGCCGGTCCTCAACTCCTTCATTCCTCAATCCCTCAATCCCTCAATCCCTCAATCCCTCAATCCCTCAATCCCTCAATCCCTAAATTCCTAAATTCCTAAATTCCTAAATTCCTAAATCCTCCAATTTCATCGATTTACAACTTAGAGCTTAAAACTTGGGATTTTTTGTGCTAAGGATTAAAGGTAGAGCGGGAGTAGCTCAGTTGGCTAGAGCATCAGCCTTCCAAGCTGAGGGTCGCGGGTTCGAAGCCCGTCTCCCGCTCCATATCTGTTAAAATAACGGTTTCCATCCCCCACACTATCCCCCACGCACCCGATAAAAATGCAGGTTAAATCATTTCCTGCTATCCTCGTCACATGCGTCTCCTGGATCAGATTCTTCTTTTGATTGTGGGGGACGTTGTGGGGGAGCTCTGATCGGAACCGTGATAGGGAACCGGGTTGTTTCAGGCTGCTAAAAAAAGGGACTGACGAAAAAATCATTATTTTAAAAAACAGGCTTTTGCTAAAATAAGAATGCCTTGAAGGAAGAGATATGGTCTTTGACCAGCGAAAGTATGTCCTTTGGTTCAGTTTTTTCTTGCAATACTGCTCACTCATACATAGAAGCGAAGCCCTGCAAAATTCAGAAATCAAATTATGTTGAACGAAGAAAAAGGTCCACCAGGGCAGTATCCTCCTAAATCGGAGGGCCATAGTACATTAATGGCAAGATGCCAGGATTTCTGTCTAAATTCGCGAATAAGAGCCGAAGAGCATGCCCAGAGTATTTGATAATATAGATCACTCCCTTCTCCCCGCGCTCAAAGAGACCCTGGTCCTGTCGGAGCGTGCTGACTTTTGCGTTGGGTATTTTAATCTCCGTGGATGGAAACAGATCGACGAACACATAGAGCGGTGGTCCGGTGGCCCCGATCACTGCTGCCGTCTGCTAGTCGGTATGCAGCGTCTCCCGCAGGAGGAACTTCGAAACGCTCTCACCCTCATCGCTTCTGACCGGGGGATGGATAATCAGACTGCCATCCGCCTAAAGAACAGACTGGCCGAAGACCTCCGCAATCAACTCATGATTGGCGCCCCAACTGAAGCGGATGAGATCGGATCGCGACGACTCGCGGCTCAGATACGAGCCGAGAAGGTGATGGTAAAGCTTTTCCTGAGGCACCCTCTTCATGCAAAGCTTTATCTCCTCTTTCGCCCCGACCCGATAAGCCCCTCAATTGGATATCTCGGCAGTAGCAATCTCACCTTTGCGGGTCTGTCGCAGCAAGGAGAGTTGAACATTGTATCTGAATCCAAACCCATCATCGACGAAATCTACCGAGTTCTCGCCGATCATTACGGCTTCACCGACGAGGAACTCGATTTGATCATCAACTATGACATTAAGTATCGCATCGGCGCTGGAAACGATGCTTAAAATCGAAAATCATTTGGCATCACATGACTTGAGCTAAAGAAGATAATTAATGCTGAGCTTAAACAGTTGATCGCCGACATCCAACGGCGCCAAAGCGAGCTTGACAGCGTTGAGGTAAAAACTGCTTGCGGGGGCGCCCCGAAGCGCCTGCAAGCGGAAAGTTCCCCCCTGGCGCCGTGCTTCAGATGGTTCGCGGACCTATTGTGAGTTATCATATACCAGGCAGAAGGCATGCAATGAGATTTGAATGGGACCCCAAAAAGGCGGCCGCAAACAAACGAAGGCATGGTGTTACCTTTCAGGAAGCGGCGACGGTCTTTTCCGATCCTTTGGCCATTACCTTTGCCGATCCTGATCATTCGCTTGACGAAGACCGATACATGACGTTTGGCTTCTCAAGATTGGATCGGCTTCTGGTGGTTTCGCACACTTCTCGCGAGGATGGGATCAGGATAATCAGCGCGCGGCCTTCAACGCGCCAGGAGAGGAAGATCTATGAAGAAGGATAAGATTGACGAACTGCGTCCCGAGTACCGCCGTGAGGATCTGGGGCCGGGAGTTCGGGGGAAGTATCTGGAAGCTTATCGGGCGGGGACCAACTTGGTGCTGCTCAGCCCCGATGTCGCAAAGGCATTCCCGACCGAGGAGGCTGTGAATGAAGCGCTTCGCTCACTGATAGATGTGGCGCAACGATCAGTTGCCCCAACAAGGCGCTCCGGCCGACGGAGAATACACAACACAGATGGACCTTGATATTAGCGACACAAGAGAATCAGCTATTATTCATATGTAGAAATCAGCCGGGCATTGATCGACATCCCGCGTCATGCCTGCTTCAAAAACTGGTGACGGAGGGTACTCTTACCCGCGAGGGAGAACGCCGCTGGGGGCGTTTCAAAATGCCTTGAGCCGTCCCATCCGGGCATAAAAACAATCTAAAGACATTCTAAAAACAATTTATGAACAGATTGTTCCAAAGAATCATATCATGGCATTTCGAAATTTAGGCTTGCTCGACAGTGTACTACATTCAGTTAACTTGAGGAGCTAACTCATCGGGGCATTCAAGACGCAAATAATCGATCCACTGTTTCCCCTCCTAAAGGATAAGCCGGCTGATGGCGGGTTCCAGCGAATATGGACGATTGGTAATCTCCATATTCTCGAAAATTCCCTGGTCGCTTTCTTCTGCTCTTCTAAATGCCCCGGTCAGGTGATTCTGCGTGTTTACGATTTAGCCAAGTCATTCAGGGAGGCCGGAGTAACCGTGATAAGCGGATTTCATTCTCCGATGGAGAAGGAGTGTCTTGAATTCCTGCTTCGCGGCGAGCAGCCGATTGTAATCTGCCCCGCTCGCGGCATTGAGGGTATGCGCCTGCCGATGAAATGGCGAAAAGGAATATCCGAAAACCGCCTGCTATTGCTATCCCCTTTTGAACCCGGGCAGCGGAGGCCCTCACAGGCGTTGACGGTGATACGAAACAGGTTCGTGGCGATGATTGCCGATTCCACCACTATGGCGGCTTATGCGAATCGGGGAAGCAAGACGGAGCAGCTCTGCCTGGAATTGCTTGAAACAGGGAAATGTCTCTACACGCTCGCTATGACTGAAAATACCGAACTAATGGAGAAAGGAGCTATCGGGATCGCGGCAGGGGAGTTCCCGGATTTTTTGCTCGACGTCCCAAAAAGGATTAACCCAATCAACAATGCTGACCTCGTCAATAACGGCGAAGATTCTACCAGACACGCAAGCATAATGGAATAGTTCACTGGCAGGAGCGCATAGCAAACTTTGGAAACGGGTTGCTTCGTGTCGTCCAGTGAAGCGAAGGGCTAGACATCCTCTGCCCTTAGAACTAGAGCGGCTCCAGCCCAAGCACTATCGGCCGCAACATGGACCTTCGTTTGTTTGTTTGGCCGATCATGTTAATGGGTGCGTAAAGCCGATCATTTATTTAAGATTTTCACATTCTTTTTGAATCCCGGTTCCAGATGCTTTATTTTTGGAACATAAAATTTGTGATTCCCCCAAGGTTTCGACCTTGGGCTGCGAAACCCCCTTGTGGGGCTTCTGCTTGATGGGGGGAGATGAGGATATACATTTTTTTTACCGGAGTGACGATTTTCAACCCGTACGCACCTTACAGTGGGGATTTTCTGCAAGCCAACCAGTTGTGACACAGTAATTCATGTCCCTGTCGGGACACCCTGGAAACCATGAAAAGTTCGTAATTTTTTGTAGGAGGGGCTTCCAGCCCCGACGACCTTGAAGCATGGGACGCTGGCTAGGATGGCAAACGCGGACCCGAGCCAAGCGAGGGTTCAGCATCGGCCGCCATGCGCCCTCACAACAGATCGGACGTGAACTTGAAGCATATGCCGAGCATCCACTATGCAAGCGCAAACCCGAAACGCAAGTGAGGGTTTCCGGGAATGACTCCGTGACGCCCTAGCTCCGCCTTTGAATGAAAAGTATTGGGAGGTGCCTGTTGCCGGGTGAACCCATTTTCCCACATGCAAGGCCTATTTCAGCTCCTGCTAATACCTTGGCCCCCGGGATGGTCGCTTTGCGGGTGGTTTTGCCTGGCTTATCTTTATGAGCTGGTCTTTCAGCCGCGTCCCGTTCAAACCCTTCATAGCCTTATCCGCTTCCGAATTGTTCGGCATATCCACGAATCCAAACCCTTTTGAATTTCCTGAGGGTTTTTCCGTTATGATATTTACAGCAGATACTTCTCCGAAACTGGAGAAAAGAGTTCTTAAATCATCTTCAGTGACATTGTACGCTAGATTTCCCACATGCATGTTCATATATTCGCTCTCCTCTATTTCCGCTATGAATTAGTAATTCCGCGGCTTAGAGATTGCTTCCGGAAATGAGAAGCCGGTAATATACTCCGGCTTCTCTTCCATTGTTAAAAAAAGCCTGAATTTCTATGGCGCTAAAGCTTTTTTACTTGAGTGGCCTGGAGCCCTTTTTGGCCTTTCTCTTCGACAAAGCTTACGCGCTCGCCTTCGCTGAGGGATTTAAATCCGCTGCCTTCGATAGCGGAGAAATGGACAAATAAGTCACTTCCGCCTTCTCTTTCAATAAAACCGTAGCCCTTGCTTTCGTTGAACCACTTTACACGACCTTCCGCCATCTTCGATCCTTTTCTTATTCTTGGTTTTTTGCCCTGCTTGCGCAAACTGCGTGTAGGTTCCGGCAGAATGCGCCTTTACACTTCTTGCTTGTCGAGAACGTCCCAACTCCGTACTATATCATAAAAAAACAGGTTCTTAGGCTGCTTTTCGGTTCCTTGCCTGTTAGTAATCGGTTCTACCTCAATCCGCGAGCTTGATGGACGTCAGGCGCTCCCAAACTTTTGCAAGCTGGTTCTCCAGATCTATCAGGAACATGTCACCCGAGATCTCCACGACGGTCCCGACCCCATTAGGTATCCGCACCCTTTGATTGAGCTTGGGCCGCCAGACCTGGGCCGATCTCTCATAAGCCGGCGGGAAGGAATTCACCTTCTTTACCTGTCCGCGAAATGATCCGAATCCTCCACCACTGCTTTTCATCATGATTTTCCTGCTCTCTGGTTCTTCAAGGTCAATTTGCACGAATAAAAGAACTGATCGTGATCGTTTTTGAACCGAAGATAACCTGCAAAACTTGATTGAAGCCACGCGTTTTGACAATAAACGGAGCCTCTTAACCCCGGTTATTGCTCGTTTCCAAATGCGCGTTAAGGATCCTACAGCTTCCTTACGCCGGTGGCGTTTGGCCCCTTGGCGCCTTTTTCTTCCGTGAAGCTGACCCGGTCGCCTTCCGCCAAAGACTTGAATCCCTCGCCCTCTATTGATGAATGATGGACGAACACGTCATGGCCATTGTCAGCTTCAATAAAGCCATAACCTTTTTGATCGTTAAACCACTTCACTTTACCTTCCATTTTTTCGATCCTTAATTCGGGATGGTTATTCCCGCCCAGCTAGAGTGAAAATTGTAACTCCGTACATCCAGTCAAACCTTCCAAAAGAAGCTTTCTCCATGTCAACCATGCTTCCCATGCACGACATGCCGCTCACCAGGATCAGGTCCACGAACCGGCCTCCCTTGAATGTCTCTTAAATTGACTTTTAACCGAGTGGCCGTTTTTCTTCCCATGTTTCGGTTTCCCGCCGGTGAATGGGACGGCTTTGATTTCCTTCGAACTGACGAGTGCATGAGACGGCTCTAGTCCGGGGATAACGTGAACAGTCAGGTTTTGCCCTATATAGCGTTCTATTCGGTCCAGGTACGGGAAATCAGGTCTCGAGGCAAGCGAAATTGCAATTCCGGGTTCCGAGGCGCGTCCGGTCCGTCCGATACGGTTTACATAGTCCTCGGCCGATCGGGGCAAATCGAAGTTTATAACATGACTTATGCCTGTAATATCTATACCGCGCGCGGCTACGTCAGTTGCCACCAAAATCCTTATTTTGCCCCGCCGCATGTTTTCCATCGTACGATTTCGGACATTCTGAGTCATGTCTCCATGAAGAGCGGAAACCCCGAAGCCTTCAATGCTGAGTTCCCGGGCCAGGATGTCGGCTTCCTTCTTTGTCGCGGAAAAAACTATGGCCCGTTTTAAATCTTGAGCCGAGCAAAGATGCCTGAGCAGCCGGTTTTTGTGCTGGCGACCATCGGCGATGTGCAACCGTTGCTCGATTTTATCGGGAGTTACTTCACCCCTGGCCATTTCCACACAGTCGGGGTTCTTCAGGAACTGTCGTCCAAGCCTGCTAGTTGATTCATTCATCGTAGCGGCGAACAGCAGAGTCTGGCGGCCCTCCGGCAGGGCATCGAACAGAAATTTCATATCATCTATAAAGCCCATGTCCAGCATGCGGTCGGCCTCGTCCAGGACGAGCAGTTCGACATTGGACAGGTCTATCCGGCCGCGCCTTATATGATCGATCAACCTGCCGGGAGTGGCGACGATCATGTCGGGCGACTGGGACAGCGCCCTTATTTGATCTCCGAAATTCATTCCGCCGTAAATGGCGACGCTATGGACCTTTAGATATTTTCCATAGGTGCGCGTCATCCTGGTGACCTGGTCGGCCAGTTCACGGGTGGGAGTGAGAACCATGACGCGCAATCCTTTTTTGGCCGGATTGTCAAAGAGTCTTTGGAGTGCGGGCAGAACGAAGGCGGCTGTTTTACCGGTGCCGGTTTTTGCCGACGCGATCAGATCCCGGCCTGAGAGTGCCTTGGGAATGGCCTGCTGCTGGATAAGAGTGGGATTTTCATGGCCGCATCGGGCCAAAGCCTTGAGAATTGGCGGAGCAAGTTGCATTTGTTGAAAGGACATAAAGCTTATTGATCCTTGACTGTTTCTGATTCGAACCATGCTCGTCGGAAAGCTCAGGCCTAAAGCTGCGGTCGATCCTGAAGGCCGGCAATCTTTAAACAGAAACCGGTTGGAGATGAGTAACTACCTGCGCCTAATCAGTGAGTTCGCAGCAGAGCACACAATTGCGGTCGGCACAAATCATCGTCGCCAACCGAGATGCCGAGCAAAGAAGAGATATGCTGGATGCAATGAGGTCAGTGATCGATGGAGCTTAACGACACTCCAGGAAAGGAAAATTCCCAGTTCATGTTCGTCAAAAAACCCGCAGACAGGACGATTATATAGCATAAATCCGGAATAGCAAGCATTTTTGCCAATTCTAAAAATGCGCTAAAGTGCTAATTATCAACCGACAATCCGTTTATCTCCCCATCAATTATTTTTCTGGCAAAAATGATGCCTTCCATATCTGCTACCTCTTTGCTGGAAAAGGTATGCTCGGAAGAGAAGATTTGTTCTCCGGTTTCAGCGTCTACACCTTTATTTGGTAGAACAGTGACTTCCAGGGTCCAACGATCACCTTCGGTAAGATGGACAGACTTTGACCTGAGCAAATAACCTTTGTATATGAACCCCATCGCCAATCCTTTGGGCTGAAATTAAAGTTAACACTTATTTCCTGCACAATGTTCAGATATTTTGACTCAAATGACCCCGCGGACTTGAGAGTTAATGTTATATTTCCAATGGGTTTGCCGAATCATAACTGAGAGTTGATCCAACATTCCTTCAATCCTCATGCCGAATTTGACCGGTTCCCGGTTCGGGTTTTTTCAGAAACTTTTGCACTGCCTCAGGAGAAGTCCCTACTGCTCTGACTGCATGCTTAAGCTGCATTTCATTACAGTCGAATTTTCGAGACCAATATTTGATTTCGTTGGGTTCATGAGGATTAACCCTGTTATTGGCGAAAGGGCCTCGTTTTAGTTTGTTGTCGCGCACGAGTTTATCTCCTTTCAGAGTCCGGCAACACAGACGGTTGATTAAAAAAGGGAAGTGTTGACGGTGCAGCCTATGTCAAAGAAACCGGCGGTATCGAGAGTTCCCAATAGCTCTTTATCGAATCTTCGACGGAATCGTGTTCTTCATCGGGCTTATCCCCTTTGCCCACAATATGTGGGAGCCTGAACATCTTTATAATGCTCGTAAGCAGTTTTCCGAGGCTTTGTGCCGATTCCGATCTTTGGCGGCAGGATCGAGCTCTGGCAGGCTCATCGGTTGTGCTAATTTCCTTTTCGCTCACCTGCACCTCGGATTCAGCCACTTTTTTGAGCGCGAAAATGGTTTCCGTCAATTCACCATCATTGACGTTGCCTAAGAATTTAACCGCCAGGTTCAGAATCCTTGCCCTGTTTGTTTGCCCGGGCCCTTTGTAGGATGCCGATTTTCCGATCAGGTAGGGGAGTGCAAAATCCCTGTTGAATGAAACCAGGTCTATTTCTTTGGACTCGGTAGATTTCATGTAATTCTTCAACTCTTCGTAAAAGTATCCCGTCGAGAGCAAATCTTTAACCGAGGCATTTGGTGTTTCCGACATGTCGGTCTCCAGTCCCCGCATGAGCGATGGCGCAAAAGAAGGTTAACCCGTCAGGAATTACAGCATCACGGATTTATTTTCATTTTTTGCCTATCTTCCTCTTCGCAACTTTATCAGTAGTTTCCTTCTTGCCCTTCTTATCCATTTTGGCGATGCTGTCGCTTAGTCCTGCTTTGTCGCCGGTCTCCAGCATTATTTTATCTCTACAGGCGTCACAAATACACATCTTCCCTTTTTTTTCCAGGCTGTAGCTCCTGAGGTTTTCCGATGAGCATTTGCATAGTTCGCATCTCGAATCGGTCGAATCAGAAGGAATGCATGTCACTCCACCACCGGGTCCGACAGTTGTAAGCAGATCGGTTGCAAGGTTGAGCTTGAATTCTGCGAGCTGCCCGTTCAGCGCAGCCTGAGATGCATTGTCACTTTTGACCAGAACGAGGCCCGCGTGTTCCCATGACATTTTTTTTTCGCCTGCGAGCAGGAAGAATACACGTCCTTTGTTGCCCCCTGTCGCCTCCAAAATTTTTCCGTAGCCCCAACCAGGCATTCGAGGATGAAAAACCCAATCGCCCTTGGATAAGTGGAGTTCCGCTTCCTGCATAGGTAAGACTCCTTCCCGGCAGTTAAAAGGCACTTAATAAAAAAACGCGAATTGCTGGAGAGATGATCAAATTACCGAGGGCAGCTAGAAGATTCGGTAAGACCTCAAGTGTAGAGGGGTAATGTGACAGGGTCTGCCTTTGATTCAACAGTTATAGATTATAGCTGAACGGCGGGGAAAAGGCAAAAAATATTATCAAAAAAAACGTTTGGCTTAACGGTTTGGGCATAAATCGGCGCATTTGCCTTGCTATTCCGGTATTATGCCGTATAATAACAAAAATAGTTACCTGAGAGATGGCAGCCATGGGATTTGCGAACTGATTTTCGCTTCCTGTTTCTGCCATGCTCGTATGCTCGATCGCTTACGTCTTGTCCCCTGCATGTTTCCCTTGCCGCACACGGCGGCTGGCGATTAAGTCTCAGGCCGGTCGTTTCCGTTGTGCTGTAGCCTTAAGCGCGTTCGGTGAGGCGCGCGTCTGCAGCCAAATCGTAATCTTAATAGATTTCTGAGTATCATACGGCTTTTGCCTCAGGCAGGCCTTTTCAAACCGTTGAAATTGCATGTGATGATTCAGAAAAGATCAAGGACTTCAAAAATTTATGACCTTTGAACAAATGCAATTGGCTGCACCCATTCTCAGGGCCCTTGCCCGATGCGGCCACCACAAACCTACGGCTGTACAGGAGCTGGCTATTCCCAAAGTCCTCGCCGGACGTGACCTCATTGCCTCGGCGCAGACCGGCACCGGAAAAACCGCGGCTTTCGTTCTGCCCGCCCTGCAGCGTTTAGCGGTTCGCTCCGCTGATGTCAAATCCGGCTTACGGGTTCTGGTGATAAGCCCGACCCGCGAACTGGCGGACCAGACAACCCGGGTTGCGCGCGAATACGGCAGGTTTCTCGATGTACACAGTGTGGCGATCGTGGGAGGCATGCCCTTCGGCGATCAGATCAGAGCCTTGTCTCAGATGCCGGATATAATCGTTGGAACGCCGGGCAGGCTGATAGACCACATTTGGCGCGGGCGCATCGTAGTGTCAAATGTCGAGATGCTCGTTATAGATGAAGCAGACCGTATGCTTGAATTGGGTTTTATCGATGCCGTGAATTTCATTTCCGAGGCCATGCCGGAGACCTGCCAGACACTGTTGTTTGCCGCGACAATGGGCGGCGCGACAGTCGGCCTCGCGAAAAAATACATGAAAAACCCTGAACGGGTCGAGGTTGCACCGGGTAGAATCACCCATGATGAAATCGAGCAGCGGCTTTATTTTGCAGACAGCACGCAGCACAAGAACCGGCTGTTGCACAGGTTCTGTACCGACAAAGCTTTGACGATGGCGATTGTTTTCTCCGCAACCAAGCGCGGCGCGCATGCCCTGGCCCAATTCCTCAACGCCCAGGGGCTTCCGGCCGCGCCCCTGCATTCGGACATGGCACAATCAGCTCGCATGCAAACCATCATGAATATGCGAAAAGGAAAGATCCGCCTCCTGATAGCGACCGATGTGGCCGGACGTGGCCTTGATATTTCCGGCATAAGCCATGTAATCAATTTCGACCTCCCGCGCTCGGCGGAGGATTACGTCAACCGCATTGGAAGGACCGGCCGGGCCGGGGCCGCGGGCACCGCGGTTTCCTTTGTTTCCGGAGCGGACCTGCCTTACCTCGCCCGCATAGAGCGCTACCTGGGGTATCACATCCCCGTCCAGGTAATTCCCGGCCTGGAACCTGACCATTCCGTCCGTACGCAAAGACAAAACGGAAGAGGTGCGCGGAAAACGGCTCCGGGCAGGAGAGGCGCCGCCGGAAGGGGAAAACCTCGCGGCGGGTCCCTGAATAGACCGCCTGAGACCGGTAAGGGAGCGACAAAGGATTCAGCACTCCATTTAAATGTCTAGCGCACGGTCAACTTAATTTTAGTAGTGAACTTGAAGGTCGTCATTCCCGCACAGGAGACTGCATCGAAAAGTTCGTCGGGGCTGGAAGCCCCTCCTACAAAAAATTACGAACTTTTCATGGTTGCCAGGGTGTCCCGACAGGGACATGAATTACTGTGTCGCAACTGGTTGGCCTGCCGGAAATTCCCACCTTATGTGCGTATGGGTTGAAATTCGTCATTCCGGCTCGTCATCCCGGAAATGTCGTCATCCCGGAAGTCTTTAGTCCGGGACCGGGATCGGGGCCGGAATCCAGCACCGCCGCCGGCCTTTGGCCTGTTTTAACACAGGGCCCTGACTTTGAAGTCAGACAAGAGAGTAAGTTTTTAGCACTTTCTTGGAGAAATTTTCTGTCTCAATCGGTTGCTACAGAGCCTCTTGAAGCATCCCGGAATGACGGCCTTTGTGTTCCGAACTGATATCGCTGATTTTTGACTCAGTACTTCATGTCTCTTCGGAACACCTTGAAACCATGAAAAGGAAGTCGCCTCCCCGTCCTCATATCGTTATTGCGCCCTCCAGGTATAGGACCGCCCGGCCGGCAATGCTCACCCGCCGCCCCCGATCACGGCAGAATAGCTCTCCGCCCCTCCAGGAGACCTGCAGCGCAAAGAGGCCGTTCTTTCCCAGCAGCTTGGCCCAATAGGGAACAAGGACACAGTGAGCCGATCCGGTTACCGGATCTTCGGCAATGCCAACCGCGGGAGCAAAAAAGCGGGAGACAAAATCGCTCTTCTCACCCCTTGCCGTAACAATTACTCCGCGACATTCAAGACCTGCGAGCGCGGAAAAATCGGGTTTCAGGTCCCTGACGGATCTTTCGCTGTCAAGGACCACCAAAACATCCTCTTCCGACTCAAATACTTTCACCGGCGCCACGCCAAGAATGTCGTGAAATACCCCCGCAGGCATTTCGCGACCGGGAGGCCGCGACGGGAAGTCCATTTCGAATAGATCGTCCCTTTTCTCCACGATCAACTTTCCACTCTTTTGCGTTTCAAAACAAATCGCATTCGCCGGCCATCGTTGTATTTCAAAAAGAACATATGCGGCTGCAAGAGTAGCGTGCCCGCACAGGGCCACCTCGGTGAGCGGCGTAAACCACCTCAGTTCGTACCCTTCGCCCTCCCGAACCAAAAACGCGGTTTCGGACAGATTATTCTCGGCTGCTATAGCCTGAAGCGTCGATTTGGAAATCCATTCATCCAGCAGGCATACTGCCGCCGGATTGCCTGAAAAAACATTGGACGTAAAGGCGTCAACCTGGAAAATTGGTATCTTCATTCCTTTTCCATTACCCATTTAAGAACAGTTTTTCTAACGCTCCCGTTTCTCCTTTTGTTTCCGCTCGACCTTGCAGCTTATGCCGATACCTTCAAGTCCCGTATCGTAGCAACCGTTGCAGGAAACGCACTTTGCCTTTTCGGTATCGCCGTCTCTCCAGCGATTAATCAGGTGAGGCTCTCGAATGAACGGCCGACTCAATGCGACGTAGTCCGCCATTCCATCGGCAAATATTTTCGAAATCACCGGCAAAGAACGTATCCCGCCCACCGTGATGACAGGAATTTTGACCGTCTCCTTGAAACGCTGGGACAGTTCCGCGAGATATCCTTCGTTTTCCTCCCGTAAAATATTCATGCGGGATGGAACCATGTCGTTTGCCGACGACCGGCTGCCGGCGCTCACTTCGATGGCGTCTATTCCGTCTTCTTCCAGCCTCCGGGCAACGTAGAGGGCCTCCTCGGGCCTCAGGCCTCCCTCGGAATAGTCGTTTCCACTCAATTTAATTAAAACCGGATAGTCCTTGCCGACTTCCCCCCTTACCGCTTCCAGCACCTCGCCGAGGAAGCGGTAGCGCCCGGTTATATCTCCCCCATACGCGTCAGATCGCCGATTGGTTGCACCGGACAGGAACTGATTGATGCCATATCCGTGAGCACCGTGGATCTGCACGCCGTCAAATCCGGCCTTTTGCGTTCTTGAAGCTGCCGCGGCATATGCAAATATTGCCTGCCTTATCTCCTCTTTCGTCATCTCTTTCGGGGTATTCCCCGTCAAAGCGTCCGGCAACGGAGACGGTCCCCAGAGTTCCCCTTCTTCGAAAAATAAGTCCGGATTTGCCCTGGCTCCGCCATGCGCAAGTTGAGCCGCCAACTTTCCGCCTGACTCATGAACCGCGTCCGCGAGACGGCTCAGGCCTTTTGTCATATCGTCGCTGTAGTTGCCGGTTTGAAAGGCTATGGCGATTCCATTCGGCATAACGAACTGGAACCCTGTAATTATAAGTCCGATGCCGCCTTCCGCTAAACGGCGGTAGAAGTCTACGGCTCTGTCGGAGACATAACCTCTGTTGTCGCTCACTCCGGACCAGGTAGCGCTCCGGATCGACCGATTTTCAAGCTCGAGAGTCTTGATGGAGGTTCTTTCAAATAAGCAAGGCATCTCTTTTGACTCCTTTCCCGTACTTAGTATATGATTCACTTAGAATTTCGACCGGGTGGAAAACCTTATAGGGGAGAAGCTGATTGAACTGGATTCGGCAACTCAGGCAATCGGTCACGATACTCGCGGGGGCAATCGCCCTAATCTTCTCCACCAGGCGGCGCCCCATCTCGACTGAGACCTGGTGAAAATCCCGCTTGAAACCCTTAATTCCGGCAATGCCGCAGCAATCGAGGTCGCCGTCGATCGGCTCCATGGAAAGCCCCGGCGTCAGCAGCAGCAGTTCCGAATATGGCTCTCCGATCATTTGTTCCCGAAGGTGGCATGGAGGATAGTAAGCCATCCTTGCGACCACCGGACCTAAATCGTTATTGAACTTGCCGGTGAGCTGAAGGGATCTGAGGTATTCTCCGAGGTCGAAGGTGTGGCTCGCGGCCATTATCCTTTTCATCAGGCTCGGCGGGGCGCAACTGCTTTCATTTCCAAAAAAATTATCCATGCCGGACGATCCGCCGGCATCCGGGCGTTCCGATTCATGTTTCAGATGGAAGCAGCCCTCGTTCATTACATACTTCAGCATGTACGCACAGGTAGGGCAGGAACACACGATTTCATAGCCGGAGTCCACCGCCTCAATCATTCGATCCACGTTGAAGGCGACAAACTCAGACGCGAGTTTCAGGTCTCCTTCGAGCAGAGGCGGCATCCCGCAGCATTTTTGCTCCGGCAGATAAACGTCGATTTCGTTTCGCTCTAAAACATCGACGGCAGCTTTGGGCACTTCCGGAAAAAGGTACTGCGCAGTACAGCCGACAAAATAGGCTACTTTCTTCCTGTTTCCATCACGCCTGATATGCAGCCCACGCTTTTCGGCCCAGGCAGAGAAATTTTCTCTCGGAAAGTTCGGCAACTTTCTGTCCTGATGAATTCCGGCCAGTTTTTTTAAAAAGGCGCCGCTGAGCGTGTTGTTCAAAAGGCGGTTAGTCAGGCGCGGATATGCCCCACATATTTTTGACAGTCGTTCGATATCCTCCAACAGGCGAGTGGCCCGATCAAGGCCGTCCCTGCTTACAAAGGCATGTTTGGCGTTCATGATTTCCGTGCGCTTGCGCGGACAAGGGCAGAGTCCGCAAAAGTTGCAGAGGTCTACCAGGTTTTTCAGTTCGCCGGATGTTATTCTCTCTTTTTTCCACGCTTTCTTATCAAAGAGTCTGTACAGTTCGGGGAATAACAGGCAGGAAGCGCCATCCATAAGTTCCCTGCAAATACCGCAACCCCCGCAGTATTCAACTATCGTCTCGGCCATGCTTTCGGGGCTGTCTTTTTGCATCCGGAATTCCGATTTCCGCTTTCCGTCCCGCCTGGTTGCAATGCCAATTCGGAAAGCATCACCCGGCTGTTTCGCAGAACAAGTACTTGCCCCTGAGCCGATCAATGAACGATTCCAGATCGTTCGGATCCCCTTCCCGATAATCATCGGGGTACAGCAGGGCGGACATATAGAAGATACTTGAAAGCTCCAGCGCCTCATGCGCCCTGATCGCAAAAGATCTCAGCCCCGATATGAATTCACTCCTGAAGCCTGCGGGCATCTCATTGCAAAGAGGACGGGCCACGTCGGGAAGATCAGTCAACAGGATCGTTTTCTCCAGAAGCTTTTGCCGGTATGTGGCGGGGTCATCTCTTACATACAGGGCTTCCCGGGCTTCGTCCTCAAGCCGCCTGATCGTTTCCGCCGCACTCTGAAGCGCAGCCACAGCATTGGATATTTTTTCTTTTTCGCTCATTTAGTCCTTCGGATACTATGTTTGGAAGATTTAATGATTCGCGCCTCACCTCAGTCAAACCTCTCCGATTCTATTCCGCAATTATAACCAGTGGAAAGAGGTATTTGTAACCCCACTGTCCCGTCCAGACAGGCGCCGCCTAAAATCAAAATTAAGTTTACGGCATCGGGTAGTACGGTGATCGCTACAAACACAATTCATGAAAATTTTACGTATTGGCAGTATGGCCAGGCCGTCGGCTTCCAATCAATGTGACCGTCCTCGGCCGGTTTGAGACGGTCCTCGCCCGCCCGCCTGAGGTTTGCCGGCCTTCGAAGGATTCCCCTGGAACCGGGACGGCTGTGTTTGCTTGGCCAGTGAGCCATTCTGCTTGAGCGATGCAGACCTCGTCTGCCCTGATGGACCACTGCCTTTCGGCGCTCCGGAAGCCTGAGGCTGGACCTCAGATCGTGTGGTCTTATTACCCGTTGCACCGATCGGTGTCCCTCCGAAACCGGTTATCCGACCGCTCGCCGAATTGGTTTTGGACGCAGCGCCTGTTTGTGAATGCGTTCCAGGCACATTTTGCCCGGTGTGAGCCGGATTGGCCGAAGTCCGCGTAGAATTTTGCAAATTAAGCATCCTGGAATTTTCTGTTGCTCCCGCCCCATGAGTTGTATTGCGTACACCGCTTGAAGCCGGCATATTTGTTACAGCATGACTTCCCGATGTCCCCGAAGACAATGCCGGGTTTTGCAAATTCAGCATCTTGGAACTTTGCGAAGCTCCTGCATGAGAAGTATTACCGGCGCCGGACATCACAGCCTGAGCGTTTGTCCCTTTGGCTTGAGATGGGGATCTTGTGGCTTTTTGCTGCAGGCCGTCGCTGCTTATGGGCGACACAACCCCTCCGCCTGCCGGGTTCTGTCCGGTTCTTTGTGAACCGGCAGAGCCGGTCTTCATTTCCTGGGAGGATGACTTTTGGCTGCCTGACTGCGCCTTCATCGCGGAGGCGTCTGTTCCCGCAGAGGAACCGATATTACCTTGTTTTGGTGATGATAGGGCTCCGCCGGAGCCGCTGGCGCTGCTCCCTCATCACCCGCCGGGAGGGTTCGCGGGAGAGGTGTTTGCCTGCTGCTGCTTTGTGGCATGGTCGCCTCCATGATTTATGGAGTCGTAATGCCCTGGCGACGGACCGGGCCAAGACTCGTTGCCCGGGGTCCAGTCGACTATCGGCGCCCACTGCCCGGGGTCAATTGTGGCCACATCCGAGTAAGGGAACCAGCTCGTACCGGGCGAAGGCGCTGGAGGCACGGGAGCGGGAGAAGCAGGAACAAAACCTGATGGATCGTTTGGAACAGAGGAATTCGGCGCAAAATTCGCTTGTACCGCGCCTTGGAGATCCGTGCTGCCGGGAGAAGCCTGGGAAGGACCCAGGGGACCGGTGGATTCAGGTTCGGCTTTACCACCATCTCCACTGATATTCGTTTTCGCGCCTGTCTCCTTATTTGTGAGAGTCCACTGCTCGTTGCTCTTGTTGAGGTCAAGGGTGTAATTGCCCAGGTCGATGGAGTCCTTACCTCCGTCGGTGTTAGTGACAGTCCAGGGCTGCTGGTTATTGCCGAAGCCGGTGTCGTTAGCGGTTAAGGGGGGAGAACCAGGGACGGGAGCAGACTGCAGAGTGTCAATGGCGTCGGCCACGGGATTACTGCCTGGTCCCCCCGGGTCGGTCTGCCCTCTCGCGGGGCGCCCTGCTCCAACGATCCCGAAGAGCAACGCCACAGATACAAAGACAACCGCGCGTTTTTTCATCTGGTTCGTCATCTCTGACTCCTTTCTACAAAAAGGGCTTCCAGGAAGGGATCCCTCTATTCGAAGCAAGCACATCGTCCGGTGAGTCGAGATCCGGCGGCGTGCCGGTAAGAGAACAGGTTTTTCCAAAATCTGTTACGAAAAGTTCGTCGGGGCTGGAAGCCCCTCCTACAAAAAATTACGAACTTTTCATGGTTTCCAGGGTGTCCCGACAGGGACATGAATTACTGCTTATTTCTTTTTCTCCGACATTTTGCGAAGATCATCAAGGAACTCAGAGAAAAAACCACCAGCAGGATTGCGGTGGAGAACTTCTTCATTTCTCTCCTCGGTTCCGGCGGGCAGCGTCGCAGTGCAATCGAAATCACCCCTTCCTCTTGGCCGTGATCATTTTTTTTGCTTCTGCGATTCTATCGTCCGCTTTATCCCATAAAAAGGAAATAAGATTGCGTGCGCTTGTCTGTCCGTTCTGGCTGAACAAGGACTCGGCCTCCGGATACACACTGAACATTGTCCGTATGGTTGGGTGATCTGAGCGGATAAAATCCTGTTTGTATTCAAGTTTGGATTTCCAGATGACAAAGGCTGATTGATAGGCAATCAGAGCTCGCTCGATCTTTTCTGAAAATTCGGGATTTCTCTCCGACTCTTTCGAATTGAAAAACGATTCCAGTTGGGACTGCGCTTCATCAAGAGCCGCCACATATCCGTCATAGGTGATCCCCGATTCACACCTGGTTTGGAGCACCTCCAGGATTTGCAGGGCATCCAGCCTTCCTTGGGCAAAAAGAGTCCGTGGAAGCAATGACGAGAAGCATAACAGGGCGAGCAAAAGAAATCGTGGGAATCTCATCTCTTCTATTTCCTTCCCTTAAGCATTCTCTTCATAACGGCATTGACCCCATCCTGCATCAGGTCGGTAGTCGAGTCTGAGTCCTTCGATGGAGCCGGGGCAGACTGAGTAAACAGAACCTGCCGTGTCGCGGCAGTCTGTGTCTGGTTCTCGTCGGAAGGAGGCAGAGCGCCGCCGCCGACAATCTGCGGCGGAACGCCGTATTCGGGAGGGAATACCAGTCGTACCTGTTTGGAGCCATCGAGGGTGCGCATGACGCCGTCCATTCCGATTATATTGATGCTGCCCGAGGGATCGACCGAATACCCCCTCACGGCTACTTCGGGTAGCTGTGACGCGGCAGAAGGCGGAGGCGGCACAAGGCGGACGCCGCCAACCACCATTGGCGGGACTCCGTACTCGGGAGGAAATATCAGCTTGATTGGCTTCGATCCGTCGAACGTGCGGATAACGCCATCGATCCCTACTATATTGATATTTCCCATCTGGTCCATCGAATACCCCCTTGCGTTCACTTCCGGTATGCTCGACTGCGGCGCCGGGACCGAAGGTGATCTCGCGGGCTGAATCTCGGCGAGTGCTGGTTTTTGTTCCGGGGCAACAGTCACGGATGCAGGCGGTGAAAGAGGCGCGGTGCTTTCCTGCGCGGAACCCGAAAAAGGCGGATCGTTTATTAGGGCGTCCCTCAGATCGCGCTCAAGAGACAGGGAATTCTGGCTGACCTGCGAAGCGGCAAAATGGACTGGTTGCGCGGCATCCCCCAGCCGGGTGTCCGAAAGGGCCTCCTGCACAAGAAAAACCATGACAAGAGCGAACAAAAATAGCATAAGGGAACTGATAACCAGCAGGCCGTTTCTAATTCTCCAATTAGTCATTGTCTCAATCCTCATCGTTCTAGGAAACGGCATTACAGATGACATTCGAAAAATTCGAAAGCGTGCTATCCAATAAACGGCACTATTGGAGAAAAACTTAACGATTTAAAAACTGCGGAGAAACCGGGCTAAAAGAAAGAAAAGTAACCTAATGTGCTGTTGTCCTCGGCAAATTTGTCATGCCGTTAGACTTATGCATACGTCAATTCATTTTGCCACGTGAAAGCCGGTGTTTCAATATTCTCCGGCGGATAGATTTCCCGGTGGACCGGCTCTTAGTATTGTACGAGTGTCTTGAGCATTCGGTGACATGTAACTGCTAAGACCGCTTTTGTCTACAGTTGCATACTAATTCTGCTTATGTCATTTCACCCTCCTGCGAATTGAGGGAACGAATTCAATTGCTTTCACCATCAAACCTGTCTTCTTCCGTCAACCGCAAGCGTTTCTCGCCGACTGCCGGCATCTTCGTCGCCGGCCGTCATAATTGGGTAGCAGCCAACCTTGACGCGAAACCATAGTGGTATTGGAGCCGGAAAGCCTTACGTAGTCCCGAGACAGGGCGCCCGGAAGCTATGCTTTGAATGCATATTGTCTTCTTTTCAGTCTCAGGACCGTCTATAAATTGACGGTCCCTGGACCTGACCATTGCCGCCGACAGCACAGAGCATTTACGACTAAAATCCAGCCCCACACCACGCCCTCCTTGCCGTCCAATTCATGGGCCGCATCGAAAACCCCATTCCATGGCAACCGGTTATGCAGAATGGGATCGATTGATCCGGCATCATCAAAAGCAGAGCACCGGCAAGCTGCTGCCTTCATTCCCATATATCTCATATCATTTGGGATGAAAGCCTGAATCGTTGGTATCCATTCAGTTTAACAACCGTCTGTCTGGTGATACAAAAGTGTTCTTATTGGCATAAATATTGCTTAAATCCGGATACGCAGAACAGGTGTTTCATATAACGCTATTTCTCTAGCGCGGGCACGGCGCCCGAGCGTTTTGAAAGAAGAGGTATAATATGCTCAATGATTATTTCCATTTCTCGTGTTCGCCGTTTCAGAACACCTTCGACCAGCGGTTCCTGTATCTCAGCAGCTCCCACAAAGAGGTAATACAAGCTCTCCTCTATTTCGTGACGGAAAAGAAGGGCTTTGCGATGGTCTCGGGAGACGTCGGGACGGGGAAGACCATGATCGTCCACAGCCTTCTCGAAAAACTTCCCCAGACCGTCGAGCCAATTTTAATTCCGTATCCGGCCAGGGAGAATATCGAGATATTACGTTTTATGGGACGGGCACTCAAACTTGATGTCGACGCAGATGTCCTGCAGTTGTTCAATCGTCTGAAGGCAAAGCTTGAGGACTTGCATTCCTCCGGCAGGCAGGTGGTGCTGATCGTGGACGAAGCTCATCTTCTTCCTGTTGACGCGCTCGAAAACCTCCGCCTCCTCTCCAATATCGGACTGACCGAAGATACTCTCATCCAGATACTGCTCGTCGGCCAGAATGAACTGGAGGTCAAGCTGCACGACAAGGGAATGCGCCAGCTCTTTCAGAGGATAGACGTCAACCGGATCCTCTCCCCGATGAATTTGCAGGAGACAGTTCAATATGTGGATCACAGGTTGAAAATAGCAGGGTCAAGCTTCGAAGCGTGCTTCGACTCCGATTGCAAGGATAAGATCTATAGAATAACGGGCGGCGTTCCACGCATTATAAATTCATTGTGCGATAACACGCTTCTTGCGTGCATGAATAAAAACGGCAGCAAGGTCACCAAAAGGATCCTTCGCGAGACATACCGCGTCATGAAAGGCGATATAATTCCGACGCCGGAAAAGCGCACGCGGCGCTTATTATCAAACTCCTTATCTCAATTACACTACAAAAGCCTTATGCCCATAGCCGCGGCTGCGAGTGTGATCGTGTTCTTTGCAATAGGATTCACCGGGTTGAGAGTAGATTCCGACCAATATCTCAAAGGGTCAACTCATATTTCAAATGCCCCAAAAGACTTGACCGGAGAGATCCGACAAGAGCAGGCGCCGACTTTCGAAGCACAGCGCCCGAACCATAGCGCAAACCAGGCGACGGACTTTCCCCGCGGGGAAATCGGACCTGCGCCCGCAGTGACGGCATCAACAGAGGCCGCAAACCGGGCCGAAGCCGAAAAACCAGTGACCGTGCGGGCGCCTGAACCGGAGACCGCAACCCAAGCCCCTATCCCACCCGGATCGCAAGGCGAAACAACGGGCGCATCAGATTATTTCAAAGTGGTCGTTCAAAAGGGAGAAAACTTGACCTTGATCGCAACACGATGGTTTCCTGAAAACCCGCTTGCAGGGAAAAGAATGATCCTGTCGGCTAATCCCTACATCCATGACGAAGATCTGATCGTGACAGGGGAAACTCTACAGATCCCCAAAAAGAAATAAACTTTCAGAATTCTCTATAAATGGCGCCGGGCCGGCTTGCCGTGATCCTCCGGCTTCAACTCGACCGGCGCCATGCCAAAATTGCCCATCAGCGCCGGTTCTTTTGCATCCCAATTCACCCCGTCATAGGAGACTCTTACGAAAAGTTCGCCGGGGCTGGAAGCCCCTCCTACAAAAAATTACGAACTTTTCATGGTTTCGAGGGTGTCCCGACAGGGACATGAGTTACTGTGTCACAACTGGTTGGCTTGCAATTCCCGCTTTAAGGTGCTTATGGGTTGAAATTCGTCATTCCGTCTCACATCTGATATATCAACATCCGACATATCTCTTGAGTATCTCATCGGAAAATCGTATGGTTTTTTCCAGATCGCAGCGGAAGTTTTGGCGTAAGAATCGATGCAAACATAGAGTCCGGAATTATAGCGCTTAAAGTGATGTATTTTCCCGACCGAGACAAAGCTCACTCCTACCGGTCGGTGAAAGGAATCGGTATGGCCCTAGAACACGACGACCTTATCGTAAATCAGAACCTTGTCTCTCCCTGCGGCCTTTATTGCGGGGTATGCGCCATTTACATCGCAGACCGGGACAATAACGAAAAGTTTAAAGAGCGATTAGTGAAACTTTACCAGGGAGAAGTTCCCGGCAAAGGCAGCGTTTCTTACGGTGCAAGCCTTACAACGGAAAGCATAAAATGCGGGGGCTGTTTATCAGATAAACCGTTCTTGCATTGCCGGACATGTGAAATAAGAGCCTGTACAAAAGAGAAAGGCTACACCGGATGCCATCAATGTGATGAATTTCCTTGTCAGCACATCGACAATTTTCCGATGACTGTCGGCAAAAAGGTAATTTTGCGGGCTGTTCCGTATTGGCGAGAGGTTGGCGCTGAAAAGTGGATCAAGGACGAAGAAGCCCGCTATGTATGTCCTGGATGCGGAAACAGAGTTTTTCGTGGTGTCGTAAAATGTAATCAATGCAAAGCGGACTTGGATCTGGATTGATTGCCTCACGACGGTTGCCGCGTTATTTTGAGGACCGGTCCGGAGCGTCCTGTTTAAACTTTCGGCTCCCAGCTCGACATCGGGCGCGGTGCAGGTAAGAGGTCGCGAGACATCAACTCGATCTTCCGAAACCCCTTTGCGGCCAAACCTATCGCGATCCTGCCGGAAGCTCGTATTTTTCAGATACCCCGACTCACTGTGCTTCCAAGCAGTTACCGGACTGTTTAAATTGTAAAGAATATTAAACACATCAACTTCCCATAGGAGGGCGCAATGCAGATTAAAGAGGGCTGGCGCGGCAGGGCTTTCGAAGATTTCGAGATCGGAGACATTTATCAGCACCCGCTGGGACGCACTATCACTGCTACCGACAATGTCTGGTTCACCTTGCTGACTGTAAACTCGAACCCGATTCACTTCGATGAAGCGTATGCCCAACAAACCGAGTTCAAGCGCCTTCTCGTCGATTCAACTTTTACTCTTGCCTTGGTAACGGGGCTTTCCGTCTCCGACATCTCGTTAAATGCCGTAAATTTGGGCTGGGACGAGGTTAGATTGCCGAATCCGGTTTTCGTGGGCGATACGATACATGCGTACAGCGAAGTCTTGAACAAAAGGGAATCCAAGTCGAGACCTCACATGGGCATCGTTTTCTTCAAGACCACCGGGTTTAACCAGGAAGGGGCAGTGGTGGTGGAGTACAAGCGGACAATCCTGGTCTACAGGAGGGCCCACATCCCCAAGGTGGAAGTAAAATCTCCCCTCACCGGAATCTAGTCTTCCAAGGTCCGCCGGGAACCCGCGAGCAGAGTCTCAACGGATTGAATGCTGTCTATTTCGAAAGATTCCACGTTCGTGGGAACTGTACCCCGGACCGGGTGTCCGCCACGCTCCAGGAAACTCAAGTATTCCATATGGCGCCGCGGGACATCGTGTCATAAGTGCGCTGAAAACAGGCAAACAGGTTGAAAGGGCATGGCCGTTTTTCCACGAGGCGGTAAAAGTGAGGAAGGGGCGGATCTTGCCCGAAAGGAGAAAACTCATGAAAAAAATCAATCTCTATGATGCTAACGGCTTTGGGGAAAAGACCTTCAAGAATTTCCTGGTCCACGATTCCCCCTACTTTAAGATTATCAACTTCAACTTCAAGGCCGGCCAGGAATTGCCGGTGCATTCCCACGACATAGAGGGTGAGGTAAGCCTTGCCGTGCTGGAGGGAGAGGGCGAGTTCCTGGGAAAGGACGGGACGACACTGCCCGCTCGGGCCGGGGATGTACTGATCTCCCAAATCAGTGAACCACATGGTTTGAAGGCGAAGACGGACCTTCGGCTTTTGGTGACAATAGCCCCGCCGATTTAAACGGCGTCAAAAAGACCCGTCAGGATAAGAAAGGAGGGTTTTGAAATGGGACGCCGAGTGGTTTTGGACGAGGAGTGCCGTGTTGGTTGCGGCAGATGTGCAGAGCTATGTCCGGATGTGTTCGAGATGGACGGATCGGGTTTCGGCGCAAACAGGCTTGCAAAGTAAATCCAGGGCAAAAGACTTAAAGGTTTCTGCCCCGACTTTCCCGGGGTTGTATGCGCCGTTTTTCCATCATTTCTTAAGCTTCTCCAGCTCGCTTATGAGCGTTTCCAAGTCGGGCCGGGAGTTTATGTCGTGTACATCCATGTAGCGAATACGGCCCTCAGTGTCTATGACAAAAACGGCTCGCTCGGATGTTCCGCTTGAACGAAGCACTCCGTATTGTTTGGCCACCTGGCCGTGCGGCCAGAAGTCGGAGAGCACCGGGAACCATACGCCTCCCATCTCGTTGGTCCAGGCATATAAGGTAGGTATATTGTCTACGGTGATGCCGATCAAAACGGCATTGTTCTCTTCAATTTTGCTTTTTGCGGTGTTATATTCCGGCCACTGATTAGAGCAAACCGGGGTCCAGGCTGCCGGAACGAAGGAAATCACCACGTTTTTTTTGCCTTCATACGATGAAAGACTGACCGCTTCCCCGGAGACAGAAGGCAGCGTGAAAGCTGGCGCTTTGTCTCCAACCTTGAGCGTCGACTGGCTGTCAATGGGCTTGAGCACTCCAACAGGGCAGACCTTGCTCTGCAATTCTTTGGAGCCCGAAAAACCCGGGGCGGTGTAAGCCAGCACGGCCAATATGGCCAGAAAAACCGCACATTTTTTCTTGAGCATTTCAATTCTCCATTTTCTCTCTTATTCACCAAGCCTGTCGATAATTGTGCCTTAAAGTAACCATTACCGGGTAAGTATCAATACAATGTTTTCCAATCCATTATCTCCTTGCAGCCAAACAGTTTTGGAGCGCTGTTACGCTATCCGCTCCCGCACCGATTGATTTATTCGCACTTTGCGTATCCTTGCCGATGGAAAACATATTTCCCCGGAAAGCAGAAATACAGCTTCCGAAACATGGGAACTTATTAAGCATTTCTTAGACCTGGGTTTTTGCGGCGTAGGCAAACACAGTCATAAAAAGGCTACAATTCTAGTGGCTTACACAGGAAGGGCAAATCTGTCGTGTGCCTACGTTTTAGAGGGTGCCGAATT